>Ga0307929_1000955_pt1 | contig 24846 bp, 32 predicted proteins | sample AceLakmetage1330_FD_203160 | JGI IMG/M metagenome (GOLD analysis project Ga0307929, IMG submission 203160) | Saline water microbial communities from Ace Lake, Antarctica - #1330 | ecosystem: Environmental > Aquatic > Non-marine Saline and Alkaline > Saline | place: Antarctica: Ace Lake...
AATTCAATTAAATAAATAAACCTATAAATAATTATAAATTAAGTATATAAAATTTAAAGGTGATAAACTATGGCTGCAACTCCAAAAGGACCGCAAAAAGTAAGAGCAGATTATAATATTGGTAAAAAAACATACGATGATTTCGTAAGACTGTGTAGTAAGAAAGGTTACGCACCTACAGTTATTATTGAAAAGCTTATGCAACATTACGTTGATAAAAGCGGACAAATATAATTAAAACAAATTATTTTTTTTTTAATTTAATTTTTGCAATTAATAGAACAAGGAAATTATTTCTTACGTTTTTTATTTATTTTTTTAGCTTTTTCATCTTTAAACACTAGAGTTCTATGAGGGAAAGGAATTTCGATGTTTTCTTTGTCGAAACGTTTCTTGATACTCTCGTTTAAATCGCATCCTAAAGCCCATGCAGCTGCAGAATTTTTACACCAAATATAAGCTCTAAGATTAACAGAACTATCGCCAAAATTAATTAATCTAACGCTAACGATATGATCATCATTTAATTTTCCTTCTTTAGATCTATTATCCAAAGTATTAGGATGTTTTATCGCTTCTTCATACATTATTTTTTTAGCTTTATCAAGATTAGAATCATAACTTATACCGATATCGAGCCATTTGCAAATCTTTTCATCATCAATAGTGGAATTCTCAATAGTTTCATTACTGATGATTGAGTTAGGGATTATTATTCTTTTATTCTGAAAATTTCTAATTATAGTGTGTCTTAAGGTTATATCTTCAACAATGCCACTTACTTGAGCAATATTTAATCGGTCGCCAATCCTGAAAGGTTTAAAGATAACAATGAAAACACCGCTAATAATATTCGAGAATGCTTGTTGTGATGCAAAACCAATAATAACTGCTAAAATACCTGCACCTGCAAATAAAGATACCGCAAAAGCCTTTAAAGAAGGAATTATAGAAATTGCAACACCAAAACCTAGAAGATACAAAATTGCACTAATAAGATAACCTATAAAAGAATATTTAGTTGCATCAACTTTAATGAGTTTTGAAGATCTCTTAATGAACTTTAATAAAACATAATTTACTATTTTGACTAAAAGTAAAGTTAATAATATTACTGCAAAAGCTAAGAAAACACCTTCAAAACCTGCAAAACCATAATTGGTAAAATTTAATATTGTCATTATAACTCTTAATCAAATATTATAAGTATTCAGAAGTATTTAAATGCATTCAATTAAGGAAAATTATTTACCCCAAGACCATTTAGGTTTCTCACCTGTTTTATACGCTATGAATATGAATAAAGCAGTTGATATTAGAAGCGCTGCTAAGAATTTTGGAGGGTTAGTTTCTGAAAACTTTGTTGCGGTAAAGACTACAACTGCAATGAAAACTATTGTTACAAACCAGCCCTCTCTGCTTGAAGGTTGCCAACCGTATCCATACTTTTTTCGTTTAAACCAAAAATTATCCATGAATCGTTAACTAGAGATGTTGTATATATAATTTACTTAAATCAACATTAATTGTCTGAAATGCTTATAAATAACATTTTATTTCTAAAATTATGCTACCTGATATCAATAAAAAAATAAATAAAAAAATAAATGATTTTGTTGATGATTTATTTTATGGGAAAAAAGAGGATATTTTTGTTAGAAATGCTAGACGGATGCAGATAAATGAAACATTCAAAAATGAAAATTTAGCAGCATTCATCCCAGGGTATTATGCATATCACGCAATAAAATCTTATAAAAATGATCCTGAATTAAGTAAAAAAGAGAAACTTGTCATGTATAGTATTGCTATTGGAGGAGAAATCATGTTAGATATCCTTAGAGTTGGAGCGGCAGCAACTATTTATTATCTGGCTAAAGAGAATTTAATCTAATTTTATAGATAATTAATGGGTAAAATGATTCTTTGTTTTGAAGTGACAATACTAAACTATTTAAATTTAGAAAAATTTACCCTATTTATGTTTGGAAAATTAGAGATAATTGCAGGGGGTATGTTTGGCAGTAAAACAACAAGTTTAATTCTAGAAACAAACAGATATAGAGTAAAAACACAAGTTCAAATTTTTAGCCCTACTATTGATAATAGATATACCATTGGTGAAATCACAACTCATGATGGATTAAGAGCGCCGAGTGAAAATATTCCTAATAGTGAAGAAATAATTAATAAATTAAAAAAAGATACTAAAGTAATAGGTATTGATGAAATAACAATGTTTGATGAAGAAATTCTAAATGTCATTGATTATTTACAAAATAAAGGAAAAATAATTATTGTTTCAGGTTTATTATTGGATTTTAGAGGGAATTATTTTCCTTTTAGAGATAAATCAAACATTGAATTAGATTCTACAAAAAATATGAGTGATTTAATTAAAAAATCACCTCACATCCTATTAAAATCTTCAATGTGTAATGAAGAAATGAACGGAAGTATATGTGGGTTGGATACGTTCCACACTCAAAGATATATGTCGGATGGAATTACTATCGCGCCTTATGAAGATAAAACAATTATTATTGGAAAAGATACCATTACTGAAACTGAAAAACATAAATTAAAAAGAATATATAAACCAAAATGTATTGAACACTTCATATCTTATAAATAATTTAATGTAAAATTTATCACATAATTTATTATTTAGTGCAAACAGATATTTTCTATAAAAATATATAAAGGAGTTAGGTCAAGAATTACTCATGGTAGACACAATTAACTTTCCTAAAATGCATGTAGCTTATTTCTCAATGGAAATTGGTTTGAAAAATTCAATACCAACATATTCAGGCGGACTTGGAGTTTTAGCAGGAGATACACTTCGAAGCATGGCAGACTTAGAATTACCAGTTGTTGCAACAACTTTACTTTACAAGAAAGGGTATTTTAAGCAAACAATTGATGAACAAGGAAACCAACATGAAGAAGAAGTAAATTGGGATTATGAAAAACAAATGACTAAGCTTGACAAACAAGTAATTGTTAACATACAAGGAAGAGATGTTATTGTAAATGTTTGGATGTATAAATTAAAAGGGAATACAGGATCAATTCTACCAGTATTATTTTTAGATACAGATAATCCAAAAAACTCAGATTATGATAGAACAATAACTGAGAAATTATACGGGAATGATCAATATTACAGATTATGTCAAGAAGCAATTTTAGGTATTGGCGGAATGCGAATGGTTGAGAAACTAGGTTGCAATGTAGAAAAGTTTCACATGAACGAAGGACATAGCGCACTACTCGGAATTGAATTATTTAAGAAAACAAAAGGCAAAAACGCTTTAGAAAGAGTAAGAGAAAGATGTGTATTTACAACTCACACACCAGTTCCTGCAGGACACGATCAATTCCCTGCTGAAATGGCAAGAGGAATATTAGGGGAGAAATATCTAACCCCAAAATTAGAATCAGAAGTTCTCTACAAAGGGAAACTAAATATGACTTTCTTAGGGCTTCGATTTAGTAAATATGTTAATGGAGTTGCAAAGAAACATGGCGAAGTATCAAGAAGCATGTTTCCAGGTTACCATATTGAATCTATAACTAATGGAGTACACTCGCATTTTTGGACTGCAAAACCATTTAGAGAATTATTTTCAAAATATTTACCTGCATGGGAATATGATCCATTTAGTCTTCGTTATATGTTAAGCATACCGGCAGATGAAATTTGGGATGCACACATAAAGGCAAAAACAAGTTTATTTAACCATGTCAAAGCAGAATATGGAGTTGAAATGGATCCTGAAGTATTCACTATAGGATTTGCAAGAAGAGCAGCCTCATATAAACGTGGAGATATGTTATTTGCAGATATAAAACGATTAAAATCTATTGCAAAGAAAACAGACGGAATACAGATTATTTATGGTGGAAAAGCACATCCCCATGACGGTGAAGGAAAAGAAATCATTAAACGAATCATTGAAAAAATGAAATCTGTAAGCGACAAAATCAAAGTCTGTTATATGGAAAATTATGAAATTGACGTTGCAAAGTTACTTATTTCAGGAGTGGATGTGTGGCTAAATACTCCTCAAAGACCAAAAGAAGCATCTGGAACTAGCGGTATGAAAGCAGCACACAATGGAATCCCTCATTTATCTATTTTAGATGGTTGGTGGTTAGAAGGACATATAGAAACATTAACTGGGTGGAGTATTGGAGATCCAGTAGATGAAGCAACTCAAAACGATACAGAAAAAGACGTAATTGATTTATACAATAAACTTGAATATTTAATCATTCCAAAATATTATCAAGAACGAGACCATTGGATAAAAGTTATGAAACATTCGATTGCTATTAATGGAAGTTTCTTTAATACTCATAGAATGGTACAGCAGTATGTGCTTAATGCTTATTTTAAATAAGCACACGCAAATATTGAGCATCAGAAATCTTTGATTTCTTCAACAACAATACGTTTTAAACGCTTATTTTAAATTGGCTAAACGTATTGAGCATCAGAAATCTTTGATTTCTTCAGCAGCAATATGTTTTGAATGATTATTTGGAATTTAGAAATAAATTCTTTTCTTTAGCAATATTAACCATGACTGGATTTGCATATGCTTGTTTTAAGAATTTAATTACATCTTTATGATATTTTGTTCCATCAAAATCATGAGTTAGTTTACGCCTAACATCAATCGAGGAAGCCCTTTCAGGAAATAATTCTGCATTCATACTCCAGTTATTTTTATAAGACCATTCATCACCAAATTTTAATAAAACTAAATTTTTAGAATTATTCTTATCTGCCTGATCATTTGTTGGATCAATTAAAATAACCCCTGTTAAATTTCTTTTTGGATAAACAAATGGTAAAACACTGTAAGCATGATCTGCATACGCATTATAAACATAAGTTGCATTTGAATAACCATGTTCTAAAAGTGATAAGGATAAATTCACTGAAGATATAGAACAACAAAGTTTTGGAAAATCAGATTTCATATTATGACCTTTAGCTAAAATATAATGAAAGTTTGAAACTTGATAAGCAAATAAGGCATGTTCAAAAAGTTCTAAATCAGAGTTAATAAGCATGGAATTAGGAGTATTTATATCAGGAAATTTATCTAAAGTTTTTTTCACATAATCAAAATCCCTATCCTTAGTTCGAGAAACATAATGAGGTACAAAGTCCATGTAATAATCTTCCATTGGAAGAATAACATCCCTTTCAACATCATCTAGAATTCTACCACCCTTTTTAGTTGAAAGAATAGATTCTAAAGCAGAAATATCCAGATTATCATGTAAAACAAAATATTCTGCAATATATTCAATACTGGAATCTGGGGCGTTAGATAAACTCATAATTCAAGGATTGGTCGAGTATTTAAAAAGATTAATTAAAATTTAACTTGCAATCTTTTTTTCTAGAAATAAATTTTCTTTTGTGATATTAACTTCAACTGGATTTGCGTATGCCTCTCTTAGGAATTCTCCCCCCTCTTGATAATATGAATCAATCGTTGAGTCTTCATCTTGAGTTCGCAAAATATCAATTGAACAAAGATGTGAAGGGAATAAATCATCCCTATATTTCCAACCAATTTTATAAGTCCATTTATCGCCGAATTTTAAGATTGTGAGATTTCTAGGGGTGCCATTTCCTGATTGGTCACTAGTTGGATCAATCAAAATAACGCCAGCCATATCTCTCTTTGTATGAACAAATGGTAAAACAACATAACCATGATCATAATAATCATTATAGGCATAAGTTGCATTTGAATAACCATGATCCATTAAAGATAAAGTCACATTTCTAGATGACCTGCCACAACAACTATTTGGAAATGATTGTTTCATATCAAAATAAGAACCTAGAATATAATGAAAATTTGAAACTTGATAAGCAAATAACGCATGATCTAACAGTTCTTCATCAGATTTAACAATCATCGCATTAGGAGTTAGAATATGGGGAAATTTATCGGTTGTCTTCTTAACTTCATCAAAATCTCTATCTATATTCTCATTAACATAATGTGTTACTAAATCATAATAATGATTCCTCATAGAATAAATGTGTTCTTTATCAAGATTGGAAAGATCCATTCCACCAGGTTTTCTTAATAATATAGATTCTAAAGCAGAAATATCAAATTTCCCCCCTGATACAAAATATTCTGCAATAGATTCTCTGATCGAAGGTGGCGTAATTATATGACTCATATAGAATGGAGTGAAGTAATATTTAAAAATCTAAGTTTAAATTTAGAATAAATGTATTCCTTCTAATGAGTTTATGACTAGGTTTTTGCAATTAGTAATCATTTGACGATGTTCTTCATCATTTGAAGCCTTACCAATTTGTTCTAACTTATCCATTATACGCATTAAAACTCTAATTAAATCTCCTTCTAACCAATTTGTGTTCTTTAGAATTTCAACAAATTTCTTTTGATTGTAAAGAGGATAAATAATTGCAGTAATTTTATCGATGTTTTGAGTCCAATCACCTCGTCTTAAGATTGTATTTCTTTGAGTTTGTCTGTAAAGTTCTTTTGTATCGCGATTTTCGTAGGTTTTATGAAAGACAACCCCTCGTTTTTCTTCATACTCAAGCGATGCAAGAAGTAAAAGGATATTGTATTCATTAAGTTCTATATCTCCTTCAAAGATTTGAGAAACTTCTAATTCATTACCAAAAATTTTAGTTGCAAATAATCCTAATGATGTTAATTTCCCATCTTTAACATAACCCATGTCAGTTAAGAAATTTGTAGCTCTTGTGAACCTTGCTTTGATCGAACCTAAAACTCTGTTTGTTGTAGTGCCTTTTAGTTTTTGATAAGTTAAGAAATTCTTAGTTAGTATAGTTGTATTCTCTTCTGCGCTATGTTGATTGATCATATTTAGGATAGTGTTGTAAGTTAATCTGAATTGAGATCTTAGCGGTAAAGTATCAGCTGTAGTGAATGATTTTATTTTACCAATATCTGCACTTGGTCTGAAAATTACTGCGACAGATAGTCCTTTTTTATCAATTCCTCGTCTTCCTGCTCTTCCTGAGATTTGAAAGTATTCTTTTGAAGTTAAATATCTAAATCCAGCATCAGAGTATTTTCTTAAAGCATCAAAGCAAACTGTTTTTGCAGGCATGTTAATTCCTACAGCAAATGTTTCTGTTGTGAAAAGGACTTTGATTAAGCCTTTGGAAAATAATTTTTCTACTATATGTTTTAGCTCTGGAAGAATTCCTGCATTATGGAATGCTACACCTTTTGGAATGCATTCTCGTAGTTTTTGAGTTGTCTTTAATGAGATTATCTCTTTGTTTAATTCGTTAAATTCTTTACTTGCAATGCCTATAGCTTCTTTTTGTTCTTCTATTGATAAGAATTGGTTGTTGCCTGCTAAAGATGCTGCATACTCCATAGTTTTAGCTCTTGAAAAAACGAAGTAAATACAAGGAAGGTTTTCTGGACCTAAATCTTTGATTAAAAATCTGAAGTCAGGTTTTGCAACTCTAGGCGGTTTATGTTTTCCTTTCATAAAATGATTATAATCAGGATATTTGTCTAATTCTTTTTTCTCAGCAATTTCTTCTAATGTTGTAATTCCAAGTTCTGCATCATAGAATTTTCTTTCTAAAGGAACTGATCTAACATCTGATGTTATTACTTTTACTTTAGTATCTTTAATGCTTGAAACCCAAGATGCAAATTCTACTGAATTAGGAATTGTAGCTGATAGGAATAAAAATTTAACTTGCTGAGGTGAAAAAATGATTGATTCTTCCCAAACATGACCTCTATCCACATCGCTAATATAATGAATTTCGTCCATTATACAGTAAGCAACAGAGTCTAGAGTTTCATCATTAACGATAACCATATTTCTGTAGACTTCTGCAGTCATTAATAGAATTTGAGCTGTTGGATTTATAACTAGATCACCTGTTATAAGGCCTATTTTTTCTTCACCATAAGAATCTGTAAATTCTTTATATTTTTGGTTGGATAACGCTTTAATTGGTGCAGTATAGATAATTCTAGAGTTTTCCTTTAAGAATTTGTCAATGATATAGTCTGCTATAAGTGTTTTACCTGAACCAGTTGGCGCAGAGACTAAAACTGATTGTTCATTTTCTATTGCTTTGATAGAATCTTCTTGGAATTTATCTAAAGTGAATGTTTTGAACTTCATTTAAGATTAACAGGTACTAGATAGTTTATATATGTTTCATTTATTAGGATTCTTAGATTGAGGTTTTACAAGGCCGAGAATGTATGGAATCATATTTTTAGTACATCCGCACGCTGCAGCTATTTTTCTTTGACTCTCATTTGGATGTTCTATTTTGTAGGCTTTAACTTTAGCCCATAATTCTTCGTTTTTTCTTGGTTTTTGAATTATTTCTAGTTCAAGTATTCCCCATACACGTTTCAATGTTTGAAGAGTGTGAGAACTATTTTTTACAGCATAGTCAATTTTTCCTTCGTAGGTTTTATGTAATTGTTTGTATTCTCCTTCTTGTTCCCAAGACACTTTTGGAAGTTTAAATTCAGGTAAATCATCCAAGGTTTCTATTTTGGTTTTCATAGTCACAATACCTACATTTGCTTTTTTTGCCATAGGTCCAATTTTACCTTTGAATTCATGATATAATGTTCTTAAATCACTTTCAGACATATTAAATCCGTACAACCCACGTTCGTGAATTCTAGCTGCAATTACACGTTCACTATAAGGAGCGTTTGCTGATGCCTTACTTGCATAAGTATATTTATCTATTGCAGCATCAATTAATTCATAGTCTTCTTTTGTGTAAATTTTTTTCACTGATGATGGAGCTGGCGATAAAGATTTATTTTCACGATGCGCAGTGGTTCTTATTTCATATGTTGTTAAACCTGTTTTATCAGCTATTTCTCTAGAATTTAATCCTTCGTCAATTAATTTTAATTTAATTTTATTTTTTTCATCCTCATAATTAAGAATGTTATTTCTACTAATGGTTGCCTTCACGGTTGCAAAGGACACATCTAATTCATCTTCTACATTACGTATTTTTTTATGATTTAGATAAGATTGAATTATTTGTTCTTCTTTTTCTTTCGATATCCTACCATTTGACCTTGGTTTTACTAAATACTTTATTTTTAATGGACCAAAATCAATTGAACGGTATTCTGTGTCAGGAAGCAATAATTCACCATAAGTATAAAACTTATCTTTTATGTCTTTTAGTTTAGATTCTACTTCGTCAATTCGTTGTACAAATGAATCATCTAATATTATTTCATCTAAATTCGAGTTTGAATATAATTGTTGAAATATTGGTTTAAGATCTTCGGATAAATTATTTTCTATAGCTTGTAACATACCTAGTTTTAAGGTAGGAATTCTGACTTCCACAGGATCAGTTCCGTAAGTTCGCATAGCTTTTGGTGCCAGACCTGATTCGTCTGAAAGATAAACAGTTCTATTTAGAAATGTATCTTCATGATTGGTTTTAGAATGCTCTATATAGTCGCATACTTTTGAAAGCATTTTGATTTTAGCTTCTAAACTTTTATCATTGTTTTTTTCTAAATAATGTAAAAGTTTAGCTTGCTTGCGCGTTCTAACTACTCTGCTACCCGTTAATGTAGATGCATAATACTCTGCTAATTGTTTATTTGAAAGTACCACTTTATTTGTGATTACTATATGGAGACAATTAGCACATATAAGGCTTAGTTTATACTTGAATATACTTTTAGATGATTTCTTGACTTACTGTGTGAATTAGAGTTACGTCAACTTTACTACTTTAGAGATATAACTTTATAAACTGCCCACCTATTTAAAAAAATAATGAACCTCTTCAAATTATTCAATGATAAATTTCCAAGCAAAGAAATAATTAATTCTTACACAAATGACTTGAGAGCAATATTGGTTGACTGTTCAGCATTCTCACTAGACACAACTGCCGCATTTACAGCCATAGAAGACAATAAATCAGAATTAGAATATCGCGCCAGAGTAGGAGTTAGTATAAGCAATATTGTTAAAGCGAAAAAACAAGAAGAAAATGAACAAATTAGCATGGGTGTGGGAACAATAGCACTAATATCAATTAACCAATTAATAGGGGAAATGTCAAAGGGGAAAAATCCAAAAGACATTACCGCACTATTTGAACAAACACAAAGAAGATTATTTCTAGGCGAACAACTTGGACAATACAAAGATACAAATGACATGATGATTTATGCAAACGCAGATTTAGTAAGTGGAATGTTAGGTGGAGAAAAAAACCACACAGAACAAGCATATCAAAAATTAATGGAATTAGTTCTAAATACTAAATCAAGAAAAACAATAGAACAACATATGAAATACTCTACAAAATTAGGTGCTGCAAGTTTTGACTTATTAACAGGATTAAGCTACGACTTATTTGGAATAAACTATGACTTTTTAGGAGTGGGATCTGAAAATAAGAAACAAGCAATATTAAATTTAGGCAAGAGTAAAGCTATGTTAAATGATTTAAACAATCTAGACCATGATGTGGAAAATGGAATAATAACATTTCCAAGCACACACACAGCAAAATATGGCAATGAAACAGCAATAAGAGCAGAAATAGCAATAGTTATCAAGTCTGACGCAGAAAATAACCTTGCAAACGGGAAAAATCTACTTGAAACAAATAAAGGTAAACAAGAATATGCTAAACTAGCAGAACATATAGACTCAAAACCGTACGAATTGTTCGGATTAAGAAAGATTTGATAAGAATTCTTCTTTTATGTTGGTATTAATTGGAATGTTTATTGTTAAATTAACATTTTCTCCAAAGAATTCTTCTTTATGTGTTAAATTATTGTTTTTTATGTATGCTTTAGCTTTTGATAGTTGTTTAATGTTAATTGAATGGTAGAAAGGTGTTGTTAATGGTCGTTTTATTGTTTTAGCATTTCTAAAAACCATGCCTGCAGCACCGCCATAAGCTCTGATTAAACCCGCCGTGCCTAGTAGCGTTCCACCAAAGACTCTAGAAACAGCTATGATTGTGTTAGTGATACTATGGCGTTCTATTAATTGTTGTATGGGAAAACCGGCTGTTTTAGACGGTTCGCCATCATCACTATATCTACTTGTCGTATTTGGTTTATTGTTAACTACATCAGTTATATTATATGCGTAAGCTACATGACCTACATCTTTATTGTTCTTTCTTATGTTTTCTATCAGATTTTTAGCATCTTCTTCGTTGTTAATTGGTTTTATGTAAGCAGTGAAGATAGATTTCTTAATAACTGCTCTAAATTCTGTTTCTTCTTCGATGAAAATATAATCCATACAAATATGGGTAAAAGAGTAGTATATATATCTTATTAAATAAGATACAATTTCTAATACCTAATGCTATCTACAAGAGAAATGTTTCAACAACTGGAGAAAAAGCCAGAATTATACTATGAATTCCACAGGGTAATAAATAAAAAACTAGATTACTTAGAAGCAAGAATAGGATATAGGCCTATATGGTTACCAAAACCGCATGAAGCAGATGAAAACGCAATAAAAAATGTGGCGCAATACAATTTAAAAGATTTATTCTTAAGAAAAAATGAAATGCTACTAGAATACGACTCACACGAAACATTCATGTGGATAGGAAATGAAGAACTAATAGCAAGAAGAGAAGAAAATAGAATAGTCATGCTAAATCCTGCAATTAACAAAGTACAAAGCTGGTACGATATTAAACATGCAAAAACAAACAAACACCAAGGAGTAAAAGCATATAATTCTAAATTTTTATGTGATAGAGAATACGCAGAATTAGAAGTATTTAATCATGGGATAGGAATATTAGATCCAAGATATGCACATGGAAGAATGTTTATGTTTCATCGATTTGAAGATGAAATAGGCGAATCAAAAGATGAATTAACTAATATAGTAAAACTACAGGTAGATAGGTTTCCAAGACCAAGGGGATTTTACAAGCTAGAAATACATGGATACCCAATAAGTGAAAGTGATCTGCGACATGAACCTAAAGTTATAAGAGATAAATTATGATCATTTTCCTTATTTAGAAAAAAAAATGAAAAAGAAAGTGAAGCAAAATTAAAACAATTTTGAACTGTCTTTTTCCTAAATAGTAAAAAGAAAGTTTTTTAAATAAATCAGAGTTCCATTCACTAATAAAAAGGACTGATAACTGAGCTTGTAATAAAGCACAGAAATTCTAACACTGCCTCGATGGTGTAGTCCGGTCAATCATCTCGGCTTTTCGAGCCGAGGACACGGGTTCGAATCCCGTTCGAGGCGTACTTTTAACTAAATTTCCAAGGAATTTAATATTTCTTAAAAAAAATTAATAATTTTTAGCAATATTTTTAACTAATAACACATATTCAATAATATGAGTGAAAACGAAATTGTTGAAATTATTTCAAAAGAGCAATTTGCTCAAATAGTTAAAAAACACTTTGAGACTATGGATGTTAGCCCTCATGCATTATTTAGAGTTAGTGAAGCTCAAAGAAAAATTTATAAACCTGAAATGTTAAAAAATGTTTTAAAGAAAGAAAAACCGAAACTTATTGGATTGCAAAAAAATGGCAGGTATTGTGCATTCTTTCGAAGAAAAAATCATTTTATTAAGATAATATTTTTCATTATGAATAAAAAGACTGAAATAATAACCTTTTTTAATATAAACAAACTACCAACTATAAAAAATGTCTAAACATCTTAAAGCAGAAGGAAAAGGAGAAGTTAATTATGATTATAGAGAGGACACCTTATTTTTTAAAATAAAAAATCGAGAATATAAAACTTCATTAGACTTTGGAGATATAATCTTAGATATAGATAATGAAGATTTTATAACAGGAATACAAATTTTTGGAGCATCTAAATTATTTGGTCTAGATAAAATCTCGCTTAGAAATGTGAAAGAATGGGGATTTAAAACAAAAGTAGAAAATAATATTATTACAGTAGAATTTAGATTTGAAACTGTAAGAAGAAATAAAACAATTGTAGAAAGTAGACAAAATATAATGAGAGAATCACATTCTGAAATACAAAACTCCGAAGCATTATGTAAAGCGACTGCATAAATAAATTCTATATAACACATAGTAAATGGGGTAAAATCTTTTAACCGAAAACCTTTCAGTTTTTTCTAAACAAAACTTATTAAGACTTTTTTGATTAAATTTATACATGTCCATCAAAGAACTTACCATATTTAAAGGATATACTGTAGATACTCGTTTACGACAATTTAGAAAGATTAATAAGCGTAAATTTGAATTTATAGATTTTAATTCTAAAAAAGGAAGAGAATTATTGTTAGATTATGAAAAAACTAAATTATAAGTCCATATGTTTTTTGAAATAGTTCTCAACTTCTTTATTTACAAAGTAAACATAACAGCCTTTCATTCCTCTTGACATTAGAACTCTGTAAATATTTTTCACATATTCATCAAATCTTGCTTTGCTTCTTTTTAATATATGGTCACATGTTCCTTCAACATTTCCAATTAAGCAATCATTTTCTGTATCATAAATTAGGTCTTTCCCTACAATAACCCCTATATAATCAAATTCGAATCCTTGAGCGGTATAGATACATCCTACTTGTTTAATTCCATCTGGTTTATATGCCCATTCAAACCACTTAACATATCCTTCAGGTGGTTTAATATTTCCATGAGTTTCCCAAGGCATTGCAAAATCACCGATTTGAACATCTTTTACTAATTCACCATTTGAATCTAATTTTTTTGACCAAGGCCAACAAAAACCTGCAACAATTCTTGCAGTTTTTTTAGGTTCGGAGTTCTTTTGATTGATTAAATAATAAAGTTGTGAAGGAGAATCTACAATTTTGAAATCAAAATTGTCTTGTTTTGTCAATATTCTTCTTTGAGTTGAATGACCTAAAACTGATTCTAACCAATCAAGATAATTATCAGAACCATTACATCTAAACTGGGAAACTAATTCAACTTCATTAATTTCGCAATCATATTTATTTGCAATTTCTTTTATTAAATTAGAATTTCCAACTTCTAAATATCTAATAACTTGTTTATCATCAATAAAAAATATTGAGGTTTTAGCACATCTTATTAATTGTTCAATTTGAGGCATATCAGTTCTGTCAATAGGTTTTGTAAACTGACTATTGGATGATTTGCCTATTCTGTGTGCTTCATCAATAATTAAAGCATCTAAACCATTTTCTTCAACCCTTGATGGAACAAAAGGATTCAAAGAAGCAAATAATAATTTTGATTCTTTACGATCAATCTTATGTTTAATGGCCTCAATTAAAGGTTTTGATTTTGAAGAAAAAAATACTGACTTCTGTTTTTTTGCAAGTTCAGCTAACAAATGAAGTGCAATAACTGTTTTTCCAGTTCCAGGTCCGCCTTTAACAATAACAACGCTCTTTAGTCCAAACTTATCAGCTTTCTTAATCTTATCCATAATAACATTCTTGGCATAAATTTGGTCATTTAAAAGAGAAAAATCTGATTGATTTTTAATAATATTAGATGCAGATTCTAATAATTTTTTAGAAGGTTTAACTGGAGATTGCATAAACTTATTAAAAATACTAAAACCATCTCCTTTAGATAATAGTTCTTTTAATCTATCAGCAAGTTTTTGAACATCTTCATGAGTATAAATAGGATATTTTTCTAAAACAGAAACATAATTAGGACTAAATAAACCCTCACCAATATGTTTTTTATAATTTGGACAATAAGAACAACCAACTAAATCTAATTCTTCTTCAAAAACTTCAACAAAGCCAACCAAATAATTATGGTATCCTTCAACTTGTTGAGATGGATGAGCTACTTTTCTATTTCCTCCACCAGTATAAGTTTCAACAAAATTACCTTCAATATCAAGAGGTTCAACTTTTTGCCACTGCTTTAATTCAATGTGAACTACCACTCCTTTATCAGATTGATTTTTACCAAATAATAAACAATCAATTCTTTTTTGAGTGTAAGGAACTTGATATTCAAAAGATATGTGAATATCATCTAACTCTGCAAATTCCACAAGGTTCTTAATTTTTTCTCCTGTAGTAGACCAAGAATTAAACTCTGAATCAGACACCTTATAACCACTATGCTCCTCAAAATTAGATTTCATTATGTCGGCTAATTTATTCAGTCTAACATCTTGAAAGAAATCATTTCGTGATGCACCATAAATAATCTGTCTATCAATCATTCTTTAAAACTCATCATATTTTTTAGCATTACCTTTTGCTTTCTCAACAGGATATTTTTTCTCATTCTTATCTAATTTGTCTAGAGCAGCTTTTTCCAAATCTATATCTGCAATATCACATAAATTTATTAAATAAAGTAAAACATCAGCAACTTCCTCAGAAAGCTGTTCTTTTTTAGTCTCAACTGTCTGTTCAATTTCTTCCAAAGACTTTTTCCATTGAAATAACTCAAGAACTTCAGAAGCTTCTAAAGAAAGAGAAATAGCTAAATCCTTAGCATTATGAAACTGACCCCAATCACGAACTTCACGAAAATCAATAATCCGTTTACGAATATCTTCTAATGACATATTAATCTAAACGAGCAAGAAATATATAATTCTTTCGGAAAGTTAAAATTATAAATTTATATCTACGCAATTTATTATTCGTTCAATTATTTAGGGTAAAGATAGCTCATTATTAGAATTTGATTATTCTTATCGAAATATTTATATGCAAAGAACAGTTGAGTGAGTCTATGGATGGGCAATTACTTGAAGAATTTGTTAAGGAAATATTTTTGTTGAAAGGGTATTTATGTCTGCAAAATTTGCCAGGAAAACCAACAGGAAGTGGTGGTAGGGATGAATTTGATTTAGTTGCTATAAAATTCAATGAAAGCAAGGTAAGTGAGGTTGTTTGGGTTGAAGTCACAGCATATTTGAGCAAAGGTGCTAACGCAGTATTTGACAAATTTACAGACAAAAAAGAAGAGTATTTACTAATTTATCTGAATGAAATGTATAATATCGACTGGAAAGATAAGATAAGTAAAAAATTTATTGTTCAAACAGAACATACTGCCATTAAGGCTAGAAAAGATCTTCCTGCAGAAATCATATTCATCAGCCAATTGGTTAAAAGTATAGGTGAGATTAAACAAGAGTTCAAAGAAAAATACAAAAAGATTTCTAATTCAAAAAGCCCTTCTTCCAAATTGACCTTGCCTAATACATTCTCAATTATAGAGCTATTAGATAATAATAAGTAAATACTACTAGTTTAGCTAAATTAATCAATAAGATATTAAATCCTTCAACTTTCTTAATATTTCAACTTCTGCGAATGTATCAAGTTCACAGTAAACTTCTAAATCTTTTCTTATCTTTGCAACTTCTTCTTTCGGAAGGTCTTCCAAGCAGATTCTTTGATAAGCACTACTTGCATCTCCACCATTACCTATTTCTAAATCTTTATATGATAAATCTGTTAATGCTGGAAGAACTTTCTTTAATGATGCCGAACCTTCTTGAACAGGATTATAATATAAGAAGCTTCTAAATGGTATTATTAAATCATTAAATCGCTCTATGATTGCCAAACCCCATTCTTGATATTCTGGAAAGTATTCAATTAGTTCTCTAATTACACCAATTTCAAATCCTTGATTCCAAGCTAATATTGTACCAGAAGTTCCTAAATGTTCTTTCATTGATTCAAGAATTGCTTTTCTTGGGTCTTGTTTTTCATCTGCTAAAAAGGATATATGTTTCAATTCCCCATTTTCTTTTTCTTGTATGTGTAAAGAGTATTGAAATACTATTCTTTTATAGGGCGACATCTCATCATACATTGGGATTGCAGGATTTATAGTCTCAAAGTCAAAGTAGTAGATAGGATAATTTAGAGTTCCTAAAAACTGCTTTATGGCCTCTTTGTGAACAAATGGTTTGCCTGATAGTTCACAGTCTCTTTGAAGCTGTTGTTTCTCTGTTAATTTAAAATCACCAGGAATATCTTTTATAGAAATAATATTACTTTCAAATAAATCCCAAGACTTTTTACAGCCTCTTGTTAAACAAAAAACATTGTTTTTTGGTAAGAACTTCCAACAAGAATCAGTTAAACCACAAGTATATGGATTTGAACAATAAGGACCAATATCCACATTTGGCTTTTCTCCATTGATAATCTTCTTCATATCGGAAATTCTTTCATCAATACCAACAGTAAACTCTTTTACTTGATCAGTTATATCCTCTTTAGTAAAAAGTTTATTAGGTTCTAAATCTCCTTGTTTAACATATTTATTATTGATAAACATTAGAAAACATTTATTGATTTTCAGACCAGATTTTTCATAAACAAGTTTTTGAAAAGAAACATCATGAACATTAACAGCTTTTACTTCAGTAGAAGATTTAACTTCAATAATATCCCACGAACCATCTTCATTAGGAACTAAAATATCTCCCCGACTAAATAAACCATCAACCATGAAACCAGGTTCAAAAAGAGGTTTACCTTTGCTTATAAGTTCTTTAGTAGCATTAATATTCTCCATGAAACCACCTTCAGAGACTTTAATACCATCAGGAAATATGGATGTTGCCAAAACACCAACAGCAGTCCCAGTATCAAATAATTGTTGAGTTGCAGCATCAACTTCAGGCATGAACGTTTTGTCATTTACAAGAGTCCAAAGAAGTTTAGAACATTGAAGACCTGCAAGGTATTTGGATTTAGTTAGAATAGACATGAGATATAATTGAAAGTTTTGTTATATAATTGTTTTTATTTCAAAAAAATTTAAATACTGATGATTCTATAATTATTAAATGGTAATACAATATACTTTAAATGCAATTAAAAAAATATTTGAATTATTATTCAATGTCGCGCTTTATTTCATAAAAGTTATTCCAGTAATAATCTTAATCATTATTTGGGCTGCTAGAGATCAAGATCTAGGCGATAAAATAAAAAACTATTTTTCATGGATAAAATTCTAGAAAAATAGTTTTAATCATAATTTTTTGCAATCTCATTAATTTATTTGTTACATCAACACAAATCTCAACTATAACAAATCCCGAACAGTATTTATTTCAATTTTCGTTCTAATAATATTACCAACTGATTCTCGACCTAATTCTTTGCAATTCTGATCTTTGTATATGACATAAAGTGCTTCATCATCTTCCAACCCCTCATAATCAAAAACTGCAACTTGTTCCCATTGAATTGGCTCCATAAGGTCGTAATCAATAAATATATTCTTTAGCTTGGTTGAAATTTCAAGGATATCTTCTATTGGTCCTTCTTTATTTGCTTTATGAATTATTCTTTTCATTTCTTGAACCGATTTGACAATACCATAAAAATATCCTCTAATCATATCAGATTTTGAATTGAAATCTAAATTCTTCTTATAATCATTATAAGGAATGTTATCAAAATTGATTATTTTTAAAATATCTTCAATGAAAATTAAACTTGAAGTCTCTAATGCACCTTTTTTTTCCCACTTTAAGAATTCATCATTCATTCTTCAAAGCATTTCCAATAGCAACGCATACAATTCCTGCTATGATTCCAAAAATACCTACAGCGACCAAATCACTTCCTTTTTCTTCATCAGGTTGTTCGCACCAATCATTGACCTGCTCTTCCAATCTTTCCCTATTAACGTAGATTCCACTGTCTCCTAGTTCTTGCGTAAGAACTTCTTTTTCATTCCATGTCATCGAACATATCTCCAAAGTTATCTTCTATAGGTATTTCCACCATCTTTCCTTCTTTGACTATATTTAAGTTGTAATTTCTACTTGTGTATGTATCGCGGATACTTGTTGTTACGCCAATCTCAATTATATCTCGCTCAGTTAAATTATCAATTACCTCTCTTAATGCTTTTTTCTTTTCATCTAATTCCAATTTATACCTCTCTTCAAACCTCGTTTAATTTTGTTGGAAGCAATCAAGATTAACTTTGCTCGCACAGTTCACCATACAAAGAACTTTCATAATCATGAATGCTTTTCTTTAAATCAAATAATTGCTCTTCATTCATATCAATCCAGACAAAACCACCATTTGCAATAACACATAAACGACAACCATACAAAGCATGATTGTTCTTGTCAAAATAAGAAGTTATACGGACATCTTCCGCAGAATCATTTAGATCATACCCGTCTTTGAAAAACTTCATATACGCACCATTATTCATAGCTCCCGCTAATATTTTATTTTGTTTTACCATTTTAAATCCTCCAATATAAATTTGGATAAGCTTCTATTTAAACATTGTCGGCATCGAAGAAATACTTAAGAAACTAGATTTAGAAAAGCCCAATAAAAGAAAATATAGTAAGCAATAATGCGTAAGATAAACTAGATTATGAAACAATGGATAAAAGAAGATATGTATTGAAGTTATGAAATTTATAAATAAAGAAATATTTATATATCTTATAACAGGATAAACAATTATGACAGAAGCACTTATTGTAATTGATATGCTAAAAGGTTATATGAAAGATACTGATAATTCAAAAAAAGTAATAAACAATATCTTAAAATTGATTAAAGCCTTCAATAAAAATGGTAAAAAAGTTATTATTTCAGTTCCAAAATTTGGCAGTAAAAGAAAGAACCCTGTCATGATTAAGTTATGGGGTGAAGAGTTTAAAGATGATCTTGAAAGTCAAAAAGTTGTTAAGGAATTCTCAAAGTTTAAATTTGACAAGAAAATTGAAAAACTTGAATACAGTGCTTTTTTTAAGACTGATTTAGAAAAATATTGCAAAAAGAATAACATAACTGATTTATATTTCACAGGTGTGTTCTCTGGCTGTTGTGTTTATTTTAGTGCGATAGATTCTGCTTATAGAATGATACAGCCTCATCTTGTTAGCGATGCTTCAGGAGGCCCTAAAAGGTCTTTAGTGAATAAGGGATGGCAACAAGATACAATTAAACGATTTAAGTTAATGGCAGGACCAGTAACTACAACAACAAAACTTATCGAGAAAATAACAATTTAAGTCTGATTTACTTAATTTTAATCTAGAAATTGATTTACTTTTGTTCTTTAACCAAATTAATCTGTCTAATCATATCTTGATATTGTTCTTTCTTAGAATTACAAAAGAAACCCCTACAAACTTGCGGTCTAGTTTTATGTATTGAGCAGGACTTATCTTTCAAATAAATACAACTGCCATCCTCTCTTCTTTTCAAAATATTTTGACCAGTAAGTTCTGCTTTTTCAAACTCAACAATTCCAAACTTTCCAAGTTCAGTTTCGTATTTACCAGACTCATATTCTTCCTTATTAAGATTAATTAAGAATAGCTTGCAGCAAACCCCTGATTGATGACATTCATCCATAAGTTTGAAAGATGACGAGGAGGTTTATTTATGTTTGTATTGAAGATGGGCCTGGTAATCTAAGATATTTATTCTTTAAGAGAAAAAAACGCCTCGTTTATAGAGTTCATAAACGATATCTGCTTCATGCAATGCATCATCTGCTCCTCGGTGTAATTCCACATAATCAGTTTCTTTAAATAAGAAATCCCATGCTTCTTGTACACTGGGCCATTTATAATTTCCAAAATTTCCTGGAAGTTTACATATTGGAGTCATTAACATCATCGGACAAGGTAATTCAGTAATAATCAAACCCCTGGATTTTAGAAATCCAAAATCAAATGATTTGTTATATGCAGTTACAAGGTTATCATTCATAATTTGTTGTATCTCTTCAATATTTAGTTCTGATGCATTCAATACATCATCGTATTTCAAGTCAGAATTGTTAAACACCCAACTATCACTGTGCTGTTCTCCAAATGATTCTTCTTTTACTAACTTATTGTAAACAATTTTTTTATTGCCTGTTTCAAGATCTAATTCAACAATTCCAATTTCTACAATTAAATCTTTTTTAGGTTTTAATCCTGTTGTTTCAATATCTACAACTAGAATTCTTTTACTACTCATTTCATTATACCTATACATTTGTGAAAAATTTAACTGCATATTTGATTGATTTGATTAATGAATTTAAACTTAACGGTTTATTTTAAAGAAACTTATAAATCATTTATTCAGAAATAAGTCATTATTTCATCAGCTATTTGATTAAGTGTTTTTTTATTTGTATCTATATTAATTGCGCCTTCATATTTTGTTTTTAGAAACTTAGAGTATTTTTTATCGATTAAGTCATAATTTGTTGTCTCATCTTTTGATCGTTTTCTTTTTTTAGCTCTGTTCTTTAATGTTGATATATCAGCACATAATTCAAAAACATATACTTTAGCGCCATTGGTTTTCCCTATTTGAACTAAGTTATCCAATCTTGATTGTCCTTTTGTTGAATGAGAAAATATTGCATCAGATATCACTGTATAATTCGCGTTTAGAAAATTTCTTATTAAATCATCTGCGTTATCATGCATTAAATCAATTAATTTATTTGAGGCAAACGCGATATCTTCAGGAATTAATGAGTATGTTGTGTGAGCAACAGGAATATAAGCGACTTTACCAGTTAATTTCTGTATGAGTTTCTTAACTACACTTGTCTTTCCAACAGCTGACGGACCTCTTATAATAATTAATTTTTTCATAGATTCAGAATTGATTTAATTGTTTATAAGATTTTCTTTATTGATTATCTTAATAATCTCACTCGAAGCATTTTATTCTCAGTTCACTTTGTTTAAAGAAAGTCGTGAAAATGTTCATTAAACTTTATAAGCAAGCTATTTTTATCATGCCATAAATGATTGAGAAAAAAGTTTTAGAAAATGGATTAAAAATTCTTTATAAAAAAACTAATACTAAATCCATTGCTCTTGTTGTTACTGTTAAAGCTGGTTGCATTTATGAACCTGATGAAATAATGGGCGTTTCACATTTTTTAGAACACATGATCTTTAATGGAACTAAAACTAGAACTCAAATTGAAATTTCTAAGGCAATTGAAGATTTGGGAGGAGAATTTAATGCAGCTACAGGAAGAGATAGTACTCTTTTTTATATTAAGATTCTAAAAAAACATTTTGATCTAGCACTTGATATTATGAATGATATGATTATGAATTCTACTTTTCCAATTAAGTCATTTGAAATAGAAAAAGGTGTTGTGCTTGAAGAAATTAACATGGCATACGATACTCCTGGTAGTTATCAATTTATGTTATTCCAAGACTCGTTATTCAAAGATCACCCTGCAAGTAAAAGAGTTTTAGGAACAAAGGATACAATCACCAATCTTACAAGAGCTCAATTATTTGATTATTATAAACAGTTCTATGTACCAAATAATATGATTATCACTATAACAGGCGATGTAAAAGACGTAGTTTCTAAAATTAGCAATAAATTTGAAAGTTTAAAATCACAAAAGTTAAACTTACCTAATATTCCAACTCAAGTAAACGCGCAAAGAAGTTTAATTGAAAAAAGAAACATATCTCAAAGTTACTTTGTTATGGGTTATGCATTACCTTGCGAAAATCGTGAAGATTCTTTTGCACTTGACATTTTAAGAGCCATTCTTGGAAGAGGTCAATCAGGTTGGATATTTGATGAGATTAGAAATAAAAGAGGATTAGCTTATGAAGCAGGTGTTTATCTAGATTTATCTATTGATACAGGATTTATGTGTGTATATGCGAACAGTCACAAAAAGAATATTGAAAAAATAAAAAAGATTATTTTTGAACAATTTGATAGACTTCAAAAACTAACCGAGGAAGATCTTAATAATGCGAAAAATTATATTGAAGGAGAATTCATATTAGAACTTGAAAATAATGTTAGATTAGCCGAAGAAATTGCACATTCAGAATTATGTCAACTTGATTTAGAAAAGTATATTCGCAATATTAAGAAAGTAAATTTAATAAAAGTAAAAGAAGTGGCTAAATGCTTTAATGAAAATTATTCTCAGAGTATTATTGAACAAAAATAATTAAGTAGTGAAGGGCGTAACACCTCGAACTCATATGGGACCATCCAGTTTTAATCATCGCCACCACCAATTATAATCATATTCTTTATTGATTTTATTTAAATCTTTGTTCCAGTCAACTATGTTTATTCTCACGCGAAACATTTGCCAATATTATAAAGAAAAATTTATAATGTATGAAATAAATATACAATCAGATGTTAAATATATTCAATTTTTTCATTATCTTATCATTAGATGTTTTTAATTCTTTCAAATCACTATTTCTAGAAAATCCCACTATACATAGTTTTAAAGTTATTATCATTTGTTTTATTATCATTTCATTCATTAGACTGGTCATATTTAGAAATAGAGTTCAACAAATGCCCACTCTAAGTAATTATGTTCGAGTATATGCTCCTATTGGTGTTTTAGTAATAGCTTTAATCATCATATTAATAGTACCTAATAATTTTAATAAAAACTTTGATTCTAATGAAAATAGATCTATAATTAAGAACTTAGAAGATTCTAATATTAATATTGAAATATTTCAAGATAGTAAATGTTTAAAATTTGAAACTATACATCAAGATAATAACTATACAAGTGCTATTAATTATTTCACAGAAGAAATTATTAAACTAGGTTTTACTCATAAAAATATATTCCAAGTAAATAAATTAGAGGAAGGGAGTGGAATTATTTTTGTAAGTATAATAAATACAAGCGGTAATGGAATGGATTATTGTGAAAAATTAAATGAGACGTTTAAAAAAAAAAATTCTGAATTTGATTGTAGAGTTGCAAGAAATAATGAAACAACCTTATCATTAACAAATGCTTTGAGATTTACAAATAACAATTTAGAAGCCAGATATAGAGTTTCTTGTTAATAACAACTTAACTCTTTAAAGCATCTAGTTATAGAATATATACCTTTATATAGAGCCTCATGATTGTAGAATCAAAATGAACACCATACCATACCCTACATTATACGATAGACCAGAAGGATACACTCTTGAAGATGATATGAGTAAAACAAAGAAAATTTTAGAATCATATGGATTAGTTCCTACTATGAATATTGGTTCTGCAAATAGCAGTGATTTGAAAATTATCTATGCAAGTCCTGCTAAGGGAGGCGTTATGCTTCAACATAGACTTGATAGAGCTCCAAGAATGAACCTTCCGGATGATATTGATTCTTCAAATGATATTTCTAAACATCTACCAACAGACAATATAATGTTTTCAATTGGAATGGATGCTGCTTTATTTAAGAAAATATCACTTGATCTTATTGGAAAATAAACTATGTTTTGAAGCTAAACAAAGTTAAGAAATATACTTATTACATTCATAAATTTTATGTTGTTTATGACAATTAATAAGATTAGAATCCACAAAACTACATAATATCCAATTTTCCATTTACTATTCTTTATATGATTAAATGCTAAAGCGTGTGCAGATATAATTGCTACCACTAAGAAAATAAAGTTTGGAGCAAAAACAATTACACTTTTAGGCGCATAAATTAAATGAAATAATATGGTTATGATTAAACCTGCAGATATTGCTTTAAAAATTGGCATCTTAAAAATCTTCATCTTATATATCACAAAAAAATTAATTAGAATAATTATGCTAAGTAAGTAAAACGACAATAAACCATAAATTGAAAAATCAGGATTATAAGTGATAAATGAAAGCTTATAAGAATAAAATGATAGATTAGGACCTATAAATGGAGTGATGAAAAAACTAATAAAAGTATTTTTTATTAGCAATATAATAGAGAAATGATGAAATAAAAAATTATCGAATGAAA
>Ga0307929_1000957_pt1 | contig 24799 bp, 28 predicted proteins | sample AceLakmetage1330_FD_203160 | JGI IMG/M metagenome (GOLD analysis project Ga0307929, IMG submission 203160) | Saline water microbial communities from Ace Lake, Antarctica - #1330 | ecosystem: Environmental > Aquatic > Non-marine Saline and Alkaline > Saline | place: Antarctica: Ace Lake...
AGCCGGGTTATTATCATTAGAAGCCCGGATGAAGGTTTAAAAGGTTAATAGAAATCGCCTTGGTACGGAGTACGTATGCCGGGTGGTGTGGGGGGACAGCGGCGCAAGCCGCTTCCTACCCGATTAGTAAATGGTGCGCATGTGTCACAAAGGTGCGGCGCACCGTAATATTAAACGCAAGGTTTTCTACATAATCGCAGAAAAAACCGTGCATTTAGCCATAATATTTTATAATAATGAAATTGGAGTGCAATAGTCAAAAGAAGCCCCCCGGAATTGCAGGAGGTTTTTTGTTAGGTTTAACAAAATGGCAAATATTATTTTGGAATGAGGTAATAAATGATCGTGCTCACTTTCCCAGTAAATCCATCCACATGCTCGTATAATAGAGTTCCTGTTTCACTTTTCTTTAATCCTGGACGTGGGTCTGGAATCGTAACACTGATACGGATGAATTGATCTGTTTCTTCAGAGAAAATAACTTTGTACTGCCTGTAATTTTCGGCAGATGTAATAATTTCCACATCAAAATCTGATACAATGCCGTTGGTGTTAATTGTAACTGTAGAATCAGTAAGTGATATTTCACCATTTAATTTCGAATCATAGCCACTTGTTGATACTCTTTTAAAGGTGTATTGTTGAGCACTTGCAATAGATGAAATTAACAGTGATAAAAGTAGCAAATTAAATATTTTCATAGATCATACTATTTTGTTTTACAATGCCGCAAATCTACACAAAAACCAAACTTGGTTTTGTCTATGGAAGCATCTTTTTACAAATATTTTGCTTTTATAAAAAACGATACTGCGGGAAGACCAATTATTTTCATAAATGTACTTTTTTCGCTTTATTGATCAACTAAGCGGCAACATACTTAACCACTATATTTTTTGACGTTTCCTATTTTGTGGTTTTTACATCGACTGTTTTTGCAGTTGGTTCTTTTGGGCTTCTTGCTCGCCTTTGCGCAGCCCTTATCTGATCAAATTGATCAATAGGATTTTCTATAAACTCTGTTTCCATCGCTAAAGCAGGAAATTAACCTAAACATTGCTTTTAATAAGCCCTCCTGGAAGGCGATTATCAATCCAAAAAAACTAATGATTTACAAACGAACTCTTTTCGGGAGTTCGTTAATTGCTTCGTAACATTATAAATCTAAATTTCATTTAATGTACTTGCTCAATTCGGCTTTGGCCTTATCAAAATCATCCTGGCTTATCAAACCTAAATCGAGCTTGTCTTTTTCTTTTTTCAACTTTTCAAGGGCTTCATTCGAAGTGAGGTAGTTGGGCAATATTACCTCTCCCGTTTTAAATGCCTGCTCAAAATTTGTGATGGTAAATGCTTTTGATTCCCCTTTACCGTAGGTGCTTACTGTAAGGTTTCGATAGGATGACTTCATTTTTTTTATTACGCTCATGTTCCCGGCATAGATACTGCTAAGTGGCGTAGGTTGCGCACCGCCTATGGCTGATGCTGTTAAATCGGAGCTTAAAAAAACATGCGTATAACGGTCGCTGACGGATGGATAACCAATTTTTAGCGTGTCGCCTACTTTAAACGAAACCCCGCTTTCTGTGATGTATTCATCAATCGAACCCTTAACCGCTTTGGTTCGTACCTGCTCGTATGTAGCGGTTTGTGCTGATAGCACATTGAAAAGCACAACAAAAACAAGTAGTAAGAAATTTCTCATAATCATAATATTTTAAACGTTAAACAATCCTACAAAGCTCCGAAAAAATAAATCAAGAACTATTCTAAATAAAAAAAAGCGGTTGCATGGTACAGTTTCAAAGCCCGAATTCTTTTTTTTAACCCCATCTGGAGTTTAGGGGGATAAATAGCGTTATGATAAGTATCGCTACCTTTGGCGGCTGTTTAACATTAAATTTTTTAATTAAGAAAAATACTGACCATGAGATATATCGACGAATACCGCAACCGGGACATTGTGCTCGACATCGCTGAACAGATCAAACGCATTTCGACAAAGCCGGTGAACCTGATGGAAGTATGCGGCGGACATACCATGGCCATCCAAAAATTTGGACTACCGCATCTTTTGCCATCCACCGTAAAATTGCTCTCGGGGCCAGGCTGCCCGGTGTGTGTTTCGAGCCGCCGCTTTATCGATCATGCAGTAGCCTTGTCGCGACAGCCCGGGTTTATCATTGCCACCTTTGGCGATTTGATACGGGTTCCAGGCTCCTCCTCCTCGCTGGATCGCGAAAAAGCCGCCGGGGCTGATGTGCGCATCATTTATTCGGTGCTCGAGGCCATAGATATGGCCAAGAAGCTTCCCAGGAAAAAAATCGTTTTCCCTGCCATTGGCTTCGAAACAACCACGCCGGGCAGTGCAGCCGGCTTACACCGGGCGTATCAGCAGGGCGTAAAAAACTTTTTTATGCTTAGCTCTCACAAAATTATGCCTCCGGCCATGAATGCCCTGATTGAAGAAGGCGTAAAAATTGACGGTTATATCGGGCCAGGACACGTAAGCACAATTACCGGCAGCGACATGTATCAGGAAATTGCAGAAAAGCATAAGCTGGGTGTGGCAATCTCGGGCTTTGAACCCATCGACCTGATGCAGGCCATTTATATGCTGGTGCAGCAAATCGAAAACGAAGACCCAAAAGTAGAAATCGCCTACCGCCGAGTGGTAAAGCCACAGGGCAACCCCAAGGCTCGCGCTATGGTGAACGAAGTATTTGAGTTGCGCGATGACTGGTGGCGCGGCCTGGGCGTTTTACCTATGAGCGGCCTCAAGCCCCGCGAAAAATATGCTGCCTGGGATGCCGAAAAAGCTCTGCCTGTTGATATCGAAGAAACCAAGGAACCCAAGGGCTGTATTTGTGGCGAAATATTGAAAGGCCTTAAATCGCCAAAAGACTGCAAATTATTTAGCAAGGGCTGCACACCGCAAGACCCGGTGGGTGCGTGTATGGTTTCGAGCGAGGGAGCCTGCCATGCGTATTATCGGTATAACCGGTAGGGAAGCAGGAAAGTGATGAGAGGTGAGAATTGAGTAGATAATCCTTAGCGGGCAGTGAGCTTGCCGAACTGCATTGTTCCAGTTTCCCTCAAAGGATAAAGGCATTAAAGTCGTAAACGACCTTAATGCCTTTAATGTTCCACCCCTGAATAAAAACTACTCTTTCAAGATGCTCTTGGAGATTACCAGGCGTTGTATTTGGTTGGTGCCTTCGTAAATTTGGCAGAGCTTGGCATCGCGCATCATTTTTTCCACACCAAAATCCCAGGTATATCCATCGCCACCCATGGCCTGCACGGCATCGGTGCAAACTTCCATACCAATATCCGAAGCATAAAGTTTGGACATGGCCGAAAGCTTGTTTAGCTTTTTCTTGTCGTAATCGTAGGCCCAGGCAGCGTTCCAGGTAAGAAGCCTGGCCGTTTCCACTTTGGTAGCCATGTCGGCCAGCATAAAGCCGATGGCCTGGTTTGCGGCGATGGGTTTGCCAAATTGCTTTCGGTTTTTAGTCCAGTCGCGGGCAGTTTCGTAAGCAGCGCGGGCATTGCCAACGCTAAGCGCAGCTACGCCGGTGCGGGTGCGGTCGAAGGTTTTCATGGCAATGATAAAGCCATAGCCTTCATCGCCAATGCGGTTGGCCTCGGGTACTTCCACATCGTGAAACTCAATTTCGTTTTGCACACTGGCTTTCTGACCCATTTTTTTCAGGCGCGGTTTCATCACTATGCCTGGCGAATCGGTGGGCACTAAAAAGGCGGTAAGACTGCGCGAACCCTTTTCGGGATTAGTCATTGCAAAAACGGTGATAAAAGTCGAGGCTTCGGCATTGGTGATAAACCGCTTCTCGCCATTGAGGATGTACTTATCGCCTTTTTTGATGGCAGTAGATTTAATGCCCTGCACATCCGAGCCAGCCTGAGGTTCGGTAAGACCATAAGCTGCCACGCCCTTTAACTCGTTAATCAATCCAAAGTACTTTTTCTTCTGCTCATCGGTGGCAGCAAGGAAAAGTGGCGTTAGTGCCAGAGTATTGGCATCGATACAAATACCTATCCCTATACAGCCGGCTCCCAACTCTTCGGAGGCAAAAACCCCATCGAGGAGTGAATGCTCATGACCACCATAGATTTTTGGCATGGGGCCATTCATAATTTTTTCGTCATAAGCAGCCTTAACCACCTCCCAGGGAAACTCTGCCAGTTCATCATATTTTAGACGATTGGGAATAATCCACCGCTGGGCAAAGTCGCGATATTGCTCGGTGATTGCTTGCTGTTCCGGTGTTGGTGCAAAATTTATCATACAATTAAATATTAGGTTAGTAAATTTTTGTCTTGTTTATTTGCGCAAGCAAATTTAGTAATATTCATACACCCGCCCCATTAATGATATATATTTGGAGCTTTTTAAGCATTCCATTATTTATTCGTGGCTATGTTGAACCTCTTTTTGATTAATTTTGTTTAAAACTGGCGATGAAAGATCATAATACAGAAAAACGGTTTATCGACCTGCCCGAGTACCCGGGAGGCAAAACGGCATTTCAGGAATTTATCCGTAAAAACCTGAAGTACCCCAAAGAAGCCATCGAGCAAAAGACAGAAGGTACGGTACATGTTAAATACCGCGTGGATGGCCAGGGCAAAGTAATTCAGGCCGAGGTAAGCCACGGTATCGGCCACGGCTGTGATGAGGAAGCACTGCGGCTGGTTAAATCGCTGAAATATGGCAGAGCCAAAAATCGTGGCCTGCGTGTAACCGCCTCGATGCGTACGAAAATACATTTTAAATTATCCCAAAAATCAGAAGTCCAATACAATTACGTTTCGACAAATAAAAACACCAACAAAATCAAGCCCGAGGAAAAAAAGGATACGAGCTATGGCTACACCATTAATTTGGGTTGAACTAAATTTTGAGTTTATTTAAATATTAAATAAAAATGATGAAATACTTGTTCTTGTTTTTTGCCTCCATGATTGTATGGGATGCGGCCGGCCAAATTGTTCCGGCTAAAGATTTTACTACCCAAACCCTGATGATTTCCGAAAATGAGGAGATACTCAAAAAATATCAGGTGGAAGAAGAAGGCAAGCGGGTGGTTTATTTTAACCTTGGAAATTACGGAGTCTATCATCAAAAGGAAGCGATAAAAAACCGCTTTGGCGAAATGTATTTGTGGGATGAGGGCACCATTGCCTTCCGCAAAACCCCCTACACGCTAGATTTGTTGCGGATACGAGAAGAAGGAGATAACCTGGTTTTTTATGAGCTAACTTATGATGATGGCAAGGAGAAAAATTACATGGAGATAAAATTTGTAAAACGATACCAGGATTGGGATCTGGTGGATGTAGCCATAAGCAAGGTAAAAAAGGCTTATTAAAAACAAGAAATAAACAAGCAGACAATATTAATAAGGCAATCCTGTTAACACCAGATTGCTTGGCAGTATGAAAGCAAGATTTCCTAATTTTTGAAATCCAAAAAAACTATGGATAAACACAAGATCATCCGCTTAACAGACATTAAAAAGCATTACAAGGTAGGGACGCAAATTGTAAAGGCTTTGCGTACCATTACGCTGGATATTTACAAAAATGAATATGTAGCTCTGATGGGAGCCTCAGGCTCGGGCAAGTCAACACTGATGAATATTTTGGGCTGCCTGGATACGCCTACTGATGGGCAGTACTTCTTAAACGGGAAAGATGTGAGCAAAATGGACGACAACCGCCTGGCCGAGATTCGGAACAAGGAAATCGGTTTTGTGTTTCAAACGTTCAACCTTCTGCCCCGCCAATCGGCGCTTGATAACGTAAGTCTGCCCCTGGTATATTCGGGACTTAACAAAACCAAACGCACCGAAAAAGCTAAACATGTGCTGGAGAGTGTGAACTTGACTGACCGTATCGACCATAAGCCCAACGAACTCTCGGGAGGGCAACGACAGCGCGTTGCTGTGGCTCGCGCCCTGGTTAACGACCCCTCGATTATCCTGGCCGATGAACCCACCGGAAACCTGGATTCGAAAACCTCCATTGAAATAATGGGGCTTTTTGAAGAAATTCATAAACAAGGCAACACGCTTATTGTTGTTACCCACGAAGAAGACATCGCCCGTCATGCCCACCGCATTATCAGGCTTAAAGATGGTGAGGTGGAAACCGATGAACTGAATCCTAACATTATGACGATGGCCGACTACGATGTGGTGGTGGAGAGCGAATGAAGTCAAAAATTAAAACGATGAATACTGAATTTAAAATCTATACCAAAACGGGCGATAAGGGTGAAACCTCATTAATTGGAGGCAGCCGCGTGCCCAAGTACCACGAGCGCATCGAAGCATACGGCACACTTGACGAGTTAAACTCCTTTGTTGGCCTGATACGTGATCAGGACATCGATGAGCACAGTCGCGAAATATTGATCGAGATACAGGATCGGATTTTTACTGCCGAATCGCTCCTTGCCGTGGATGCTGCCCATCCGCCCCAGCGTAAGCTCCCCGAAATTGATGAGCAAGATATTGTATTGCTCGAAAAGGAGATTGACACCATGAACGAAAGCCTGCCACCCATAAGCAACTTTGTGCTTCCCGGCGGTCATCCTACGGTGAGTCTGTGCCACGTAGCACGCACAATATGCCGCCGTGCCGAGCGCGTAACTTTGCGCCTGGCACAGCATTATCCGGTTGAGCCTCTGGTGATAAAATACCTGAATCGCCTCTCGGATTATCTCTTTGTTTTATCACGAAAAATGAGTGCTGATTTCAGAGCCATCGAAACCCCTTGGAAGGCAAGAATTTAATGAATTCAGATTTTTTGAGAAAAATAATTTGAATAGTGTTTAAAAAAATTACTTTTGCAAAAAATTAAAAATCAGATTTTTAAGATATGTATTGGACTTTAGAATTAGCTTCGAAACTGGAGGATGCCCCTTGGCCAGCCACCAAAGATGAATTGATCGACTTTGGGATACGTTCGGGTGCACCGCAGGAAGTCATCGAAAACCTAAACGAAATTGAGGATGAAGGAGAAGTTTACGAGCGGATTGAAGATATCTGGCCGGACTATCCTACCAAAGATGATTTCTTTTTTCATGAAGACGAGTACTAAAGCTGTCTGAAAAAAGAGAAATACACTTTTCCGTAGTTTCGTAAATGTACGAAATTAGCATGCCTGGAAAAATCGATCCCCCTTGGGTGCTCGATGATTAACCAGGCATTTTTATTGAGCCAGGCCTGATCGAAAACCAATCCGGGAATCGCTTCTATGTGATCCATATCGTAGGGCGCATCAGCAAAAATCAGATCGTAAGCCTGAGCAGGAGCTGTTTTTAAATACCTAAACACATCGGCGCGCTGTACATTAAGACTTTCAAATTTCAATTCGCGGGCTACTTTCCGGATATAATCCACACAGCGAAAATTAATGTCGATGGCCAGGATGGACACTGCTTCACGCGAAGCAAACTCGAAGGAAATATTTCCGGTGCCGGCAAACAGGTCGAGTACCTTCATCTGGTCGAAATACACGTAATTATTCAGGATGTTGAACAAGCCTTCCTTGGCCATATCAGTGGTTGGCCGCACTGGCAGGCTTTTGGGCGGATGAATGCGCCTTCCCTTGTGTGTACCGCTTACAATCCGCATTGCTGTATGTTTATTAGATTAAAGTAAATATGATTGGGGATTTCATCGAAGACATAGCTGAACTGATAATCGGTATTACGCGCTGCAAAAGCAATATTGCGCACATATTTGTACGTTACTTCGTAAATTTCTGAAATTCTAACGATCTCGCCCATAAGAGTAAGGCCAATTTTTTCGGGATTTAGGTGCAACTGTTCCAAAACGTAAATCAAATAATAGATAAAATCTTCCTTGGTTCGATATTGGAAGGCATTAGAAAACAGCAGGTGATTGCCCTTGAGAATCACAATATCGAAGGTGCTTTTGCGAATATTCACAAACACCGCTTCTTCGGCCTCCCTGTTTTTGTTTTGCAAGAGCAAGCTTTCGATCAGTGTGCTGGTATGATTAAAAACACGTGCATTTGGAAAATGGATGTTCAGCATAGTAACCACATCCGTGGGGATAGCCCAAATATTTTCGGCATCAGGCAAGGGCAGGTAATCGTGTTTTACCAGATCGCTTTCGGCGATGTGATGATTAAGTTTAAGATATTCCCGGATTTTGCTTTCGTCAAAAAGTGAATTGGGCACCAGGGTGGTTACCGCTGTTTCGTAAATGAGGGAGCATTGTTGATAGTTAAGATTTAACCATTGATTTTGTTTAACAATACTACCAACGATTTGGTTGAGGAGCAAAGGAGAGGCAGATGGGAAATTGTATGCCATCAAGCCGGCATATTTATTACGGCTGGCATCGAAGATACAAAAAGAAAATCCATCCGGCGAAAGCTGAATGGATAAACTATATTGTTCTGATAAATCCGGCCTGAGACCTTTATCTAAAGCATTTTGCGAAAGATAAACCTGGTCGGCGATATGCTTATTCCCAGTTGCCATCGGTGGTTGGCTCTTCCATCGAACCAACAATCAAATCTTTAACCATTTTGTTTCGAATCTGATTTTCCGCCATCCCTTTCAGGTAAAATTCTTTGGAAGCCATGGCCATAAATACAGGTACCTGAACACCGCCTCTGGAAATTTTTCCAGCATCTAATGTAAATTTTACACCATCGGAAAAAGGGATATATTGGATATCAGAAAACTTGAATTCGGGACGTCTGCCAAAGAGCGAGTCGCCAACACTAACGTAACCCAGCGTATCGTTGATGGTTTTGGTAAGCGTAGTATCCGAAGGATCGTAAATAATCTTAACCACTGGAATCTGAGCCTGATTCATAAATTTTATCAGGGTATCAAAATTGGGAGTGAAGGTATCGTTTAATATCCGATACATTTGCTGTGCACTTCTGATATCTTTCAGATTTTGAACAACAATTTCTGCTCTGCGATCTTTTTCACGGTTAAATCGTACAGGTTCCTGAATGGTTTCCCATAATAAATACCCTAAGTACCCGATGGCAATGAGAAGAATAACTTGAACAATTTTAATTTTCATAGTTCTTACTTTTATGTAGCTGCAAAATTAGGAACTTTTTTGTATTACAAAATTTTTTGAGCCATATTTTTAAAATTTTGACTTCGATTTTTTTACTATCAAAAATATTTGCAATTACTGATTCGATGGGAAAGTATTATAAAATCACCAGCCGACTAATCCAGTTTACGGGCTACTTTTATTTCTTCAAACCCTTCTACAATATCACCGACTTTAATATCATTAAAGTTTTCGATATTCAAACCACATTCGTAGCCTGACTGTACCTCTTTCACATCGTCTTTGAAACGCTTGAGCGAGCCGAGTTTACCTGTATATACCACAATGCCATCGCGTATAATGCGCACCCGCGTACTGCGTTTCACATTGCCATCCAGCACAAGGCAACCGGCAATGGTTCCCACTTTGGTAATTTTGAAAACTTCACGCACCTCGATGTTGCAAGTAATTTTTTCCTGAATATCGGGCGAGAGCATACCTTCGATGGCGGCTTTAATTTCTTCGATAGCCGAGTAAATGATAGAATAGGTACGGATATCGATTTGTTCCTTTTCGGCAATACGTCGTGCCCCCAGCGAAGGACGCACCTGGAATGCAACAATAATGGCATTGGAGGCGGAGGCCAGCATAACATCGGTTTCGGTAACCGGACCCACTGACTTGTGGATTACGTTAACCTGAATTTCTTCGTTACCCAACTTGATGAGTGAATCTGACAAGGCTTCCACCGAGCCATCCACATCACCTTTAACAATAACATTGAGTTCCTGGAAGTCGCCAATAGCTATACGTCGGCCAATCTCATCGAGGGTAATATGTTTTTGTGTCCGGAGGCCTTGCTCACGTTGCAACTGCTGGCGTTTGGCGGCAATGTTCTTGGCTTCGCGTTCGTCTTTCATGGCTTTAAACAAGTCGCCGGCCTGCGGCGCACCGTTCATCCCGAGCATAAGCAGCGGTGCCGAGGGGCCTGCTTCTTTCACAGCCTGGTTGCGTTCGTTGTACATGGCTTTTACACGTCCATAGTGCGAACCGGCCAACACCAGGTCGCCAATTTTGAGCGTGCCATTTTGCACCAGCAGGGTAGAAACGTAACCACGGCCCTTGTCGAGCGATGACTCGATAACAGTTCCGTGAGCCAAACGCGATGGATTGGCCTTTAGATCGAGCAATTCAGATTCGAGTAAGACTTTTTCGAGCAATTCATCAATATTTAAGCCCTCCTTAGCTGATATTTCCTGGCTTTGGTATTTTCCGCCCCAATCCTCAACAAGAATATTCATCTGCGAAAGTTGGTCTTTAATCCTTTCGGGATTGGCTGTGGGTCTGTCTATTTTATTAATAGCAAAAACGATGGGCACATTGGCAGCCTGAGCATGGTTGATGGCTTCAACGGTTTGGGGCATCACGCTGTCATCTGCGGCTACAACAATAATGGCCACATCGGTAACTTTTGCACCACGGGCACGCATAGCGGTAAAGGCTTCGTGTCCGGGAGTATCGAGGAAGGTAATTTTTTTGCCATTTTCGATCTCTACCTCATAGGCACCAATATGTTGGGTAATACCGCCAGCTTCGCCGGCCACTACGTTGGCACTACGAATATAGTCGAGCAATTTGGTTTTACCATGATCCACGTGCCCCATTACGGTAACGATGGGTGAACGGGGTTTCAAATCCTCGGGCTTATCTTCTTCCTCGTCTTCCTGGTCGATGGCTGATTCGGCACTTTCAAAATTAACCCCAAAGCCAAATTCTTCGGCTACCAGGTTAATGGTTTCTGCATCGAGTCGCTGATTGATAGAAACAAACAGTCCCAACTGCATGCACACCGAAATAATATCGGTTACGGGCTTATCCATCATAGTTGACAGTTCGTTGGCTGTAACAAATTCGGCAACGGTAATATTCTTGTTCTCCTCGGCGCGGTCGGCGGCCTCCTGTTCGGCCACCTTACTAACGTGGTCGCGCTTGGCTCTTCTGTGCTTCGAGGCTTTCGACTTGCCGGCACCACTAAGTCTGGCCAGGGTTTCCTTAATCTGCTTTTGAACTTCCTCTTCGGTAAGCTCGGGCGTAGCGTGGTGTTTTTTCCCTTTAGTCGGCCTGACTTTCCCTTTATTATCAACAGGACGTTTGCGCTGGCCGGCAGCTTGTTGGTGATTGCGCTGCTGCGGCTGTTGTTGCGCGGGTGCTTTTTCGTCTTTCTTAATTCTCTTGCGCTTCTTGCGTTTTTGGCTTATTTTATCATCGGTTGAAGATGCCACCGGTTTTTTCTTTGTCGGTTTTTTCTTTTCTGGCAGGTCAATTTTTCCAACGATGTTAACCCCGGCCAGTCTTTCCACTTTCATTTCCAAGAAATTGCTCTGAGGGGCAGTAGCTGCCGATGCTTGCTCTTTTGGCTTGGGAACAGGAACATCAGATTTTTCCGTTTTGGCATCAGGTGCTATATTTTCCTGGGCTTTGGCGACAGGTGGCTTATGTAAGGTCTTGCCATATTGCTCAGGCTTGCGCCGGGCGGCTTTTCTTTTTTCTTCCTGCTCTTTTCGTTTCTGAGCCGAGGTTTTAGGTTTTGGCTTAGTGCGTTCGTTGATGGTGGAAAGATCGATTTTCCCAATTATTCTAGGCTCTGCCGTTTCCTTGGTTACAACAGTTTCTTCTTTTGGCTTCTCGCTGGCAGTAGGTCCTTCTTTAACTGTTTTAGCACTTTCCGGTTTTTGTTTAACTTCAGCTTTGGGCTTATCCATCACAACAGCTTCCGTTTCCTTCTCTATCTTTTTTACAGTCCTATCAGCGTCTTCGCTTTTGGCGACCAGTGCTTCCTCCTTTGGAGCCTCTAATTTAGTCTCCACAACAGGTTTTTCTGGTTCCTGTTCTTTGGGGCTTGCTTTTTTCTCGCCTTTGGCAGGTTCGCTTACATCGGATTTCGCATCTTCCACTTTTATCGGCTCAATCACTTTGTCCGGCTCGGCAATTTCTTTTGTGGCAGTGGGAGTTTGCTCTTCCTTCTCAGGTTTCTCCGATTTTTCCTCTGATTTGGCCACATCAATACTTTCATCCTTAAGCGGTTTTTCAACTGGCTTGCTCTTGGGCAATTCAGTTTTTTCTACTTTCGGGCTTGCCACTTTTTCAGGTGTGGGTGCAGGCTTCTCGGCTTCGGGCTTAGGCTGGCTTTTTATTTCGGTATGGGATTCAACCGCTCTTTTAAATTCTTCGGTTACTTCCACCGAAACATTGCGGATAATAATATCATCCTCCTCATCGCCATCATCCAAATCCTGGACAGGTCTTTTTCTATCTTCCAAAGAGATGGTCTCTTTCTTCATCGAGATGATTCCTTTTTTGCGTGCCTCTTCCTTCACACTTTTCTCAACACTGAATTCGCGGGTGAGCAAGTCAACCATTTCAGGTGTTAATTTGGTGTTGGGATTCACATCAATTTTGAAACCTTTATTCTCCAGAAAGTATACAATCGTTTCACGCCCAATGTTGAACTCACGGGCGGCCTTTGTTAACCTTATTACTTTGGATTCTGCCATAAATTTCTTCTTCCTGTGGAAATTTAGTATCGCGGTAAAAATACGACTTTTATTCAAACTCAGCTTTTAATATCTTAATTACTTCATTAATAGTCTCTACCTCAAGATCGGTACGCTTAACGAGTTCTTCAGCTTCAAGATTGAGAACACTGCGTGCGGTATCACAACCAATGACCTTGAGCGAATCGATGATCCACTGTTCGATTTCATCTGCGAAATCCTGCAAATCAACATCATCATCGGCTTCGGTATCCACATCGCGATATACATCTATTTCGAAGCCGGTAAGCTTTCCGGCGAGCTTTATATTGTATCCTCCCTTACCAATGGCGAGCGATACCTGGTCGGGTTTCATATACACATCGGCCTTCTTTTGCTCATCATCGATGGTGGTCGAAGTAATCTTGGCAGGGCTTAAGGCACGCTGAATGTACAGTTGGGGGTTTGACGTATAATTGATTACATCAATATTTTCGTTTTTCAACTCGCGTACAATACCATGAATTCGTGAGCCTTTCATACCTACACAAGCACCCACGGGGTCGATGCGGTCATCGTACGATTCAACGGCAATCTTTGCTCTTTCGCCGGGCACACGCACAATATTTTTGATGGTAATGAGTCCATCATAAACCTCAGGAACTTCCTGCTCGAATAGCCGCTCAAGGAAAACCGGAGAGGTACGCGAGAGGATAATTTGTGGTACATTGTTGCGCATATCCACTTTTGAAACTACCGCCCGGATGGTATCGCCCTTGCGGTAATAATCCGAGGGTATCTGCTCCGACTTGGGAAGCATCAGTTCGATGCCTTCATCGTCGAGCACCAGAATTTCCTTTTTCCATACCTGATACACCTCGCCGGTAATGATTTCGCCAATGCGGTCTTTGTACTTTTCGTACACATTGTCTTTTTCGTACTCCTGCACCTTGGCAATCAAATTCTGGCGGATAGTAAGAATCTCGCGCCTGCCAAAGTCGGCCAATTTAATTTCTTCCGACACTTCTTCGCCCACCTCAAAGTCAGGCTCTATCTTAATGGCTTTGGAATATTCGATCTGTGTACTTTCGTCTTCAATTTGCCCATCCTCAACAATCTCAAGCATTCGGTAAATTTCAAGGTCGCCCTTATCGATATTCACGATAACATCGGCATTCTCGGAAGTTCCGTATTTTTTTTCGATCATGTGCCTGAATACATCTTCGAGGATGCGCATCATGGTTGCACGATCGATATTTTTGAAATCCTTAAATTCCGAAAAGGTTTCTACCAAATTTATACTGTCCATTGTTCTGAATTATTAATGTTGTTTGTATTCGATACTTATTTAAACGACAGAATTATTTTCGCTTCCTTTATTATGTCAAAACGCAGGTTCAAGATCTGATCCTCGTCCGGATCCTGCTTTTTCTTTTTCTTCTTTTCAATACGGATACCCTCACCATCAGCCTCCACCAGTTTACCCGAAACCAGGCTTTCGTCCATGCGCGTGATGTCGAGGCTGCGCCCGATATGCTTGGGATACTGCCGTGGATGTAACAGAGGCTTATCAGCTCCGTAGGATGACACGCGCAACTCGAAATCCTCAAGGTCGCGGTCGAGGCTGCCCTCGATGGCTCTGCTCAACTGGATGCAATCATCAATATTAACCAGCGAATCGCCATCGATGGCTATCATAATAATGTTTCCGGCCTTTACCTGCACGTCCATCACAAACTTGTCGCTTCCTTCCAGGAATCCGTTAACCAGTGTTTCTATTTTATTTTCTACTATCATCAAAAAATATTCGTAATAAAATAGGGGACAACTGTCCCCCTCATATCTTCATTGCTTTCATCAAAAGTAAACATCATTGTAGTAATGTTTACTTTTCTAAAATCGGGCGCAAAATTAGTAATTTTCAATTAACTACCAAAAGTAAGGAAAAGAATTGATGAAATAAGTTTTGGGATTTTAAAAAAGGTATTACCTTTGCAGCTCCATTAGGGTATCATGGCCGAGTGGTTAGGCAACGGTCTGCAAAACCGTGTACAGCGGTTCGAATCCGCTTGATACCTCCAAATACACAAAAGCTATGCAAAACTTTTTGCATAGCTTTCTTTTTAATAAGATAGTTTTTCTGCTCACATTAACCAATTCTCGATGTTTCTCCTTTTAAGGTAAAAACTTTAGTCAATAACTTTTGCCATAATGATAAATTCACAATTACTGTTTCAAAAAACAAAATGGTGAATGAAAGGAATGAAATGATATAGTTATTTGTTTTTTCGGCGATAAAGAAAAACACCTGCTATACCAACAATAACACCCGTTGCAATGGTTGAGGCTTCCCATGCGTATCCTTCATGCAAAGCATAAAAGACAATTGAACTGACAATTAATACAGAAAGAAAGGCGAAAACCATTCCCATGTAAGATGTCCTGATAAGCATTTTCCGTGTTGAAGTTTCGCTTTCCTGGCGATGCCTAGCCTCCCCCCCCCAGCCATTTTTATTATCCTCTTAGGGAAGTCTTCGTCAATCGTCTTATAATGCTCCATCATATCCGGAGGAGGAATCTGACCTTGATAGAATGATTGAGAGGCAAATAGCGAAGGTTGAGTCTGCTCTATTTTCTTTCCCTTGTTGTTTTTAAATTGCTGAGTTTGATTCATTAAACACTGATTTAATATCCTTTCCAACTTTACGCCAAGAATCAGAAATAGCTTGTTGGTCATCAGAGAATTTCAATTCTGAATGGATTCTTTTGATAGGATTTTCTGAAAGTCCGAAGACGTAAAAGAAACCATCAAGAAAAAATGAAATTATTACTCTCTTTGACATGTTAGAATTGTTGAACATATTAAACGCAAAAATACAAAAAAGGTTATTCTACCTTGATTTTTATTAATTCTTATCAAAAATTATAATATTTACACCGATGGCTATGCTGAAGATGTGTCGCATTTTTACATAATTGGATTTAAACAGATAAGTGAGATACAAATCGTTGGTGGTAGTTTCGGCATATAGTTCGATGGCTTTCACAAAGGTGTAATCGTTGAGGTATTTCCGGGCGCGCAATCCAAAGTTAAAATGAAAACGAAAAGCATTGGGAGCATAATAGCCATCGGGGTAGGTTTTGGGCAAGCGAACAAAGGTATTGCCTGCTCCGGCAAATTGGCGACTCATGGTAATTCCAGTTGTGGGAGCTGCTGACCATTTGCTTTTAAAGTGCCAGGTTCTGGGGATAAAAATCCCCTTGACAAATACATTATGGATGCGCGAGGCGGCTTTCTCTTTGGTCGTGTAGCCGTATCCACCAACAAACTCAAGGGTGTGTTTGGCATTTAAATAATATCCGCCCCCTATAATGTAAGCTCCGTAATTGCCAGCATACTGTGCATTGATATAATTAGGAATCAAAACTTTTTTGTAGCGGATAATGGTATCCTGGGCTGTGGCCTGACTAAAAAATTGCAGGAGAACAAAAAAAGCTAGTAAATATTTAATTTTCTTTTTCATCGGAATCTATAATTGGATGGTTTCAACAATCAGTGTGTCAGGCTTTACGATGAGTGTCCTAAAAACACCTTCGCCTGGTGAGCCGATAACCAAATAAGGAACATCATCCTGAAAAAAATTACCAAAATAGGGGTCGTGATGATGGCCGTGGATAGACATATCAACATTAAAAGAATCCATAACAGTACTGTAAAACAGCGTGTATAGTGGAGTAAACTGATCGCTCCAGGGCGGAATGTGGGCAATTACAAAAACCCGGTCGTAGCTGTCGCTGTCTTTAATTTGTTCGGTCAACCATCCAAAATCGGGTTCGGTATAATTCAATTCCCATATTACATCATTAAAAAACACAAACTTGCAACGCTTGAATACGAAGGAGTAATTTTCGCTGCCATATTGTTTGCCATAAATCGTTCGGCCATTGGCCAATAAATCGTGATTGCCAATAACCGTAAAATAGGGTTGATTTAATTGTCCCACTATTTCAAAAAAAAGCGTGTATTCGGCAATCAACCCGCCGTCGGTCATATCACCACCATGAAGCACAAAATCGACATCTTCGTCCTGATTGATAAGGTTAACGGCTTTGGCCAGGCTATTATAAAAGGTGTGGCTGTCGGAAATCAAAGCAATTTTAAAGCTGCTGTCACCAGCGGTCTCCTCCTCGATTTGCGCAAGCAAATCCAGTTTCTTTTGCGTAGTATTTTTGCGTTTGTCATTTACACTGGCCGAATAGGGGGAGTATTCAAATGTACGCTCGCAACCTGACATGACTAAAATTACGAAAGCTAATATTAAAAACGGAAATGCCTTTATTTTAAGCACTTTCTTAATTTTAGTGCTGGATAATCCAAATTGTATTCTTTGTAAGGTGTTTGTCATTTTTCTATTAATAATCAATAATTGTCCAAAATTAACAAATTTCACCTCAGTCTCGCCGGGAACAAGCATTGAAAATTAAAAGTATATTTTTGCAAAAATTAGTTAAAATACAAATGACAAGAAAAAACATCCTTGTTCCACTCATTGCCCTGTCGGCAATACTATTTGGCAGTTGGGGAAACACCGGCCACTACAACATCAGCCAGCGTGCTGCACTTTCGTTCAACGCACAGATGGCACAATTTGCCCCCTGGGCCGAAATATTGGCAGCACACGCTTCGGACGCTGACGAACGCAAGAGCAGCGACCCCGATGAAGGTCCTCGCCATTACATCGACATCGACAACTACGATACTTTTAATACTTCCGGTCGAATACCCCAAACCCTCGATTCGGTAATTATGATTTACGGCAGCAGTTTCGTTTACGATCAGGGTGTTTTGCCCTGGGCCACACTAAAATCCTACGATTCGTTGATTGCTTGCTTTACACGCCAGGATTGGGACAAGGCCGTGCTTTTTGCCTCCGACCTCGGGCACTATGTGGCCGATGGACACATGCCCCTGCACATTACCCGCAACTACAACGGGCAATACACCGGCAACAGCGGCATACACTCGCGCTACGAAACGAAAATGATAAACGCCTACATCGGGCAAATTGCCTACAATGGCACTCCCGCCCAGATGATCGAAAATACTGGTCAATATGTTTTCGACTACATCTATCAAAACCATATTTACGTGGATTCGGTGCTGCTGGCCGATGACTATGCCAAAACATTTTCGACCAACACCAACTCGCAGGCTTACAAGCAAGCCTTGTGGGAATATTCGCAAGGATTTACTACCGTGCTTTTCAAAAACGCTTCGCACGCGCTTGCTGACCTTATTTACTCGGCATGGGTAGAGGCAGGAAGCCCGGTGATTTCATCGGAGGGACTGGCTGATAATACCGCTACTTCGATGGCACTGCAGCTGCAAAATGCGCCCAACCCCTTTAGCAACGAAACGCATATTTCGTTTACACTCGCCGATAGCCGCAAGGTGAAACTCGAGGTGAAAAACGCTGTAGGGCAAAGCATTGCTGTACTCGCTGATGAAAATTTAGCTCAGGGCGCATACACCAACACCTGGCGTTCGGCGAACTATCCATCCGGAATTTATTTCCTGTTGCTACAAGCAGGCAACGAAACAGCGATACGTAAAATGATAGTTAGAGATTAAGAACACTTTTTTGGGAGCAAACCTGGTAGCTTACTTTTTCAAAGGATCTAAAAGATATTCAAGTCCATTGAGGCGGATTTCGTACATAGTGCTGAGCATCATGCCCAGCTTGCCACGTGGGAAGCCCTGCCGGTGCATCCACACCAGATAATGCTCGGGGATATTGCAAATACGCGTGCCCTTGTATTTGCCGTAGGGCATTTTTTCGCTGATGAGCTCCATCAATATTTTACTGTCGGGACCGGCTTCCATAATGTTTCTTTGATTTTTGAAGGTGAATTAATCATTGTATCTGATTGTGTTAATGCCTGAATTGCCGCAGGCTTCAGCCTGTGGGAAAAAGTTAGAATAAATATTAATCCTAGCTCCCCATACTTGCGCAACTCACGCATTTAGGGCTGCCTGGCATAATCATCAAACGACCCACGGGGATTTCTTTTCCACATTGGCGGCATTTTCCAAAATCGGGCTTATCCACATCTTCGAGGGCGATATTCAGCATTTTTAGTTTTTCCTCACTCTTGCGCAAGGCGGCCTCGTTGATGCTGCGATTGTTGATGGCATCCATCCGGCTAACGCGGCCAATGGCGCAGTCGGGGGCGATGGGTTGCGTTAGTTCGCGCAGATCTTCAATCTTCGCTTTCAGCTTTGTTTTTTCGCTGTGGAGTTTATCTACTGCCTCTTGTCGCTCTTTGCTTGTCATACAGGTTTAATTAATTTAAAATACAAGTTAATCTATTTTTAATTCGACAATGCTACAATGGATTATTTACAATCCAGGCGGTTTGCGCAATATCTTTTTTTCGGATTGGCGTTGTTTTCCTTCCAGGCGTTTCTTTTTTGCGGCAAGTGAAATTTTGATGGTCTTGCGTTTTTTTTTCACAATCAGTGCCTGAAGTATTAATTCATGGAAAAGCTCGAGTACCAGAACTTTATTTTTCAATTGAGAGCGCGACTGGTCGCTGGTCAAAATCAAAACGCCCTCTTTATTAATTCTGTTTTTTAGCTTTTCGAGGATGATAAGTTTTTCATCATCCAGAAGAATTTTGGATTGTTCCACATCGAAACGCAGCTCAACTTTGGTATTAACCTTATTCACGTTTTGTCCGCCCGGGCCGGTGCTTCGGGTGGCTTTAAAAATCACTTCACTACTCAGGTCTCGTGTCATTTTGTTGGTTAATCGTAAATTGTTATCCGTTAATCGTTGTTCGTTATCCGTTAATTGTTATCCGTTAATTGTTAATTGTCCCGAAAAGTAGAAACTCTTTGATTTTCGTAGTTCGACAAGCTCACTACCAAACTTTTCGAGGATGTTATAAATCCGGGATTTTTTAATCCTGGGCTCGGGCTTTGCCCGGCATTAATCGTTATTTGTTGATTTTCAACACATTTTGTACAGACGCGCAATTTGCGCGTCTCTACCATAACTTCAAAAATCCTGACGCATGTCCATACGCCTGTGCATTCCAATTCTCCACAAATATCATCATTATCTATGAGGTAAATCAAACAGTTTGCGCCTTCTATTGTTTAAGAAATGTTAATTTTGCCGCTCGAAATAGATAATTCAAACGATCAATTTTTAACTAACAAACTCATATTCAAATGAAAAGACGCTTTTTTTTAAAACTCACAACAAGCATTGCAATACTTATTTACTTCATAAATTTTTCTTTTGCCCAGGAAAATGCCATCCACAGAGATACCATTAGCATGGATGCAGGAAGGATAAATGACGTATATTATTCGTTGAAAAACGGAGAGACTACCACAGAAGTTCGCGACAATTGGCATATAGGCTTTAGCACCCGCCTGATGGATGTAAGCATCCGCACCAATGGTGCCATTGGTGTAAAACTCTACACCTATCCCAACGCTAACATTTCGGGCTGGGACAATGTGGATACCACCGGACTTTCGGGCTGGATCGAGATGTACAACGATGATACCGATTGGGAAAACGGGGCTTTTAATCTCAACTCCACCGGACACCCCGATTATGGCTGGGGAAAGTATTCGGATATCACCCACCATATTACCGGCGATTCGCTCTATATTTTGGGTCTGCCTGATGGTCAATTTCTGAAGTTAGCTATTGTAATGAAAAATACCGCACTCAACCAATACACCATCAAGTACGCCGCAATGGATGGAACGAACGAGATGGAGAAGGATATTGTGCTGAACGATTATTCAACTAAAAACTTTATCGGCTATTCGTTTAGCACAAACGATGTTGTGGATCGCGAGCCGGCATCGCAGGACTGGGATTTGGTGTTTACCAAATACATGACTTTTTATGGAGGGATAATGTGGTATCCGGTAACCGGCATTTTGCAAAATTACAATGTGGAAGTAGCCACCTACGCCCAAACGGATACTTCGTTTATGGATTATTCAGTACAGGCTCTGGATTCGACCATCATTTCGGGTATAGGCAACAATTGGTACGAATTGCAAGGTGGAATGCCCCCCAGCTACGTCATCACCGATTCGTTGGTGTATTTTGTAAGTGATCAGGAAAGCAGCATCTGGAAATTGGTTATAGATTTTTATGGTGACAGCCTGGGCAATATTGGTTTCAAAAAGCAACTCCTCGAAGACAACACCAGCATCTCGGAAATATCTGCATCGCAAAGTGGAAACCTGGCTGTGCAACCCAATCCGGCGCGTGGTTTTACCATTGTGCTTTTTGATGCGGATAAAGCCGGCTCAGCAGATTTATCTATTTACGATTTGAATGGTTCAAAAATCACCAGCCAAAAAGTAAACTATCAATCAGGCCTGAACAATCACTCCATAAATATTTCAGCATTACCCACTGGTGTTTATCTGCTGACGCTGACTTCGGACAAGGCGATATTGAAAAATAAACTCATTGTTCAATAAGCCTGATTAATGCGGAAAACGTCCAAAACAATATTTACAATTAAGTATTTTTTACTTCTGGCTATTTTGTCCGTGCTTTTTGTTTCCTCGCTTCATGCCCAAAAAGGAATCATTAAAATTTTGGATAAAAAAACGGGCGAGCCGGTAATCTACGCCAACGTCTGTTTCGAAAGCCTGGATCAGGGTAAGCTGTGCCATTTGGTTACCAACGACCAGGGAGAAATCGAGAATGCGGCCACAAGCCGATCAATGATCGCAGTTTCGTTTGTGGGCTATCATACGCTAATCGACACCATCAATCCGGGCACCGATTACCAGCTTTTGCTCGCTCCCGCCATTTTGAATATGGAGGGCGTAGTGGTAACCGGGCAATACACGCCCGAACGCTCGGATAAATCCTTATACAAAATCCGGGTGATTGGCTCCCGCGAAATCGAATCGCAGGCTGCCGTTAACTTGCAGGAGGTACTTTCGTCGCAGTTAAATATCAAAATGAATCACGATGCGGCTTTGGGTACTAAAATGAAACTACAGGGTATCGGCGGCGAAAACGTGAAGATACTGGTGGATGGCGTTCCGGTGATTGGGCGCATGAACGGCGACATCGACCTGAGCCAAATCAGCACTTCCAACATCGAAAGGATAGAAATGGTGGAGGGGCCGATGTCGGTAAATTATGGCACCAACGCGCTGGCCGGTGTTATCAATCTAATTACCCGCGACCACGTAAGCGATAAAGTGGATTTGCGCCTCAACACCTACGCCGAAAGTGTGGGGCAATACAACATCGATGGGAGCGCGGGCATCTACAAAGGCAAAAACACTTTTTTGGTGAGCGGCGGGCGAAATTTTTTCGATGGTTACTCTACCAACGACACTTCGCGCTATCAGCAATGGAAACCCAAGGAACAGCTTTTTGGCGAGTTTAAATACAAACGCAGGATAGGAAAAACCAATCTGCGTTTTTCCACGCGCTACTTCGACGAATATGTTCTGGACAAGGGGACACCCCAACTGGATGCGGACACTGCGGCAGGCTACTATTTCTACAAAGCCCGCGATGGACATTATTATACCACGCGCTGGGACAACAGCCTTTCCTGGACGGGCATTGTGGGTCGCGAAAAGTACATCGACCTGATGGCGGCTTATTCCTTGTACGAACGCGAGCGCAAAACCACCATTAAAAACCTGGCTACGCTCAACCAGGAAAACTCCGCTTCGCCCTCCGATTACGACACCACGCGATTCGAGTCGTGGACTTTCAGGGGAACGCTGAGCCGTTTCAGGATGGACACTGTCACTTTTAATTATCAGGTGGGTTTTGATATTAATCTCGAAAATGGCGATGGCCAAAAAATTGATGGCGGCTCTGCGCAAATACAGGATTACGCCATTTTTGGAAGCGTAAAATATCGCCCCTGGCAAAATTTTACCATTCAGCCCGGTTTGCGCGTGGCCTACAACTCCAAATACGATGCACCACTTACTCCATCCGTTAATGTGCTGTATCAAATAAGCGAACGATGGACGGCGCGCACCTCCTACGGACGGGGTTTCAGAGCTCCTTCGCTCAAAGAGTTGTATCTCGATTTTGTGGATCTGAATCATAAAATATTTGGCTCCGATTCGCTCAAAGCCGAGCACGCCAACAGCTTCCAGTTGAGTCTGGCTTATTACAGCCAAACCGAAAAAGTGGCCTTCAAAATTGAACCCGATTTCTTTTTTAATGCCATGCGCGATAAGATCGACCTATTGCCCAAAACCGTGGTGGGCAACAACAACGACACTACCGAAGTTTGGGTTTATACCAACGCTGATGCCTTCAAAACCTATGGCGGTCGCCTCAATGTTACCTATCGCCACAAGGGCATTTTCAGCCTGGGCTTTGGGGCTGCCTACATTGGCATTTACAACGATTTTTCGGAAGCTGTGCAAATGGTAAGCAAATTCTATTACTATCCCGAATTTGCCCTTAACGCCACCTACGATCATCGCCTTAGCGGGCTGAGGCTTGGCGTGGTTTACAAATTTACCGGCGAAGTAACGCGCGACCGCCTGAGTGCTGAGGATATGGTAGAAAAATATACCGAGGCCGCTTACAGCATGATGGATATAAGCCTGAGCCGAAGTTTTTTTAACGATCGGCTGATGATCTCCGCAGGTGCTAAAAATATCTTCGATATTACCGACATCAAAACCTCGGGTGGCAGTAGCGGCGGCGTGCATAGCTCGGGCGGCGCAAGTATGCCCATTGCCTGGGGGCGATCCTTCTTTGCCGGATTAAAATTTAAAATTTCAAAGTAGAAATAAAATGATCATTCATAAATATCCTATCCTAAATAAGTTTTTTGCTATCGTTTTTATCCTCACAATCAATGTGGCTTGCATGGATAATCTGCAGGACGATGTGCGCATGGAAACCCTGCCCATTCCCGAAGGCATTAAAGTTGGCCAGGTGGAACTGGGTGCAAGTTATACCCAAAATGCTTATTACAATCTGGATAATAATCGGGTGGTTAAAACAGGTACCATTTACGATTATGATCTGGCTTTTGAATCCACGCCCGAGGGCTGGCATATCCTGCTCAATTCATCCCGCTTTATGCACGCGGCAAACAGCCAGTCCAAAGATTTTGATGAGATTGCTTCGGCGGCTGGCCTGGATATGAACTTTGACTCTTCATCAGGATCGCTCGATTCCACAGCAGTGGGCAACTGGCTTAGGATAAATGGAAACGACACGGTTTTTAAAAAACAAGTCTATGTTGTAGATTTGGGTTTTGATGAGCTGGGAAATACACTGGGTTACAAAAAGGTGATTTTTGAAAATCTTTCAAGTGGTATTTACACCCTGCGTCATGCAAACCTGGATGGTAGTGAAGATTTCACAAGCAAAGTTAGCAAGAACGCAGATGTTAACCTTATCGGCTTCACCTTTGATAGTGGTGGCACCGCCGTAAACATCGAGCCACCTGCCGAAAATTGGCAGTTATTTTTCGGGCAATACACCACGCTGCTTTTTGCCGGCGAAGAACCCTACCCCTACCTGGTGCGTGGCGTGCTTCGCAATCGCGATGGCGTGCAAGCCGGATTATATGAAGGAGAAAAATCGTTTTCGGACTTCAACTATGAAGATGCTTTGGCCATGGTTTTTCCTAAGGCCGTGGATGGCATCGGCCACGATTGGAAATATTACAATCTGGAAGCAGGCTTTTATGCCGTGGAAAGCGAAAAGGTGTATGTAATTCGCAATGCCGATGGCGAGTTTTTTAAAATGCACTTCTTAAGTTATTTCAACAACGAAGGGCAAACCGGCTACCCGCAGTTTGAGTTTAAGAAACTTAGTAATTAGGGGCTGCTTAGAAATTCGTAACAAATTGTTATTTATTCCATTACATAAATAATGCTGTGTTTAAATGCACGGTTTTCTTTTCGGTTATTCAAAAAACCTTGCACTTAATATTACGGTGCGCCCGCCTGAATGCATTACGCGGGCAGGCTGCACCTTATAACCATGCTTGGCAAATACTGAATTTAAAGCGGCAGAGCCGCGTAATATTTGGTGTGCCGGGCATGTAGTAAACCTAACAGGTGCGTGGAAAATTCCACAAGTCCTGAGAGAGCCGTTATGACCGGAATCTCATAGTCGAAGGCAAGGGTGT
>Ga0307929_1000958_pt1 | contig 24773 bp, 17 predicted proteins | sample AceLakmetage1330_FD_203160 | JGI IMG/M metagenome (GOLD analysis project Ga0307929, IMG submission 203160) | Saline water microbial communities from Ace Lake, Antarctica - #1330 | ecosystem: Environmental > Aquatic > Non-marine Saline and Alkaline > Saline | place: Antarctica: Ace Lake...
TATCGGTTCACAAAAAAAATTTGTCTAAATTTAATCACCCGCCCGTTTTTCTTGGCGGGTTTTTTCTTTTCTGATGAGAAATGGGAGAAGTTTTAAAGGGCAAGTTGTAACCGCTCCTCAGACACGAAAGTGTCGAAACAATAAAGTTAATTGATAACTTTGCTCCGTCCCCTACTTTTTATAATGAAAAATGAAAGAAATGAGAAAGGCTGAAGCAAAACGCAGGAAGAATGCTTCTCCCGGGGAATTAAAACTCCTCTTCTCGGTGCTCCTGCAATGTTCGATGGCGGGAACAGTCCAGGTACACTCGGTTTTCCCGCCGGCAAAAACTCTGCCTCAAGTTATAAGAGTGCTGAAGCGCTGGAACGAAGAACCTTAGCCCTGACTTGGTCAGGGCAACGTAATATTTTAGTGAAGGACCAGAGGTAAACCCTGGATTTTTGAATCAATTTATCCGGAGGTCATAACATTATGGATCATACACACATCGTTCAGGTTGGCGATCTTGAGCGATACGCAGACACTCGGGACAGTCAATCCGTAATTCCAGAGTTGATCTACCGGCTTGTAAAGCAGTCGATCGACAATCCCATTATGTGTCGTATTCCCTATGGAGATGCTGTAAATCAGCCTGGTTGGGATGGTCTCGTTGAAACTGATGAATCCTTTCTTGAGTTTGTTCCAGAGGGTAAATCGTATTGGGAGATCGGCACCGGATCACAACCGCAGGACAAGGCTACTGACGACTTCAAGAAGAGGACTGATTCCATTTCTGACACTGATAGAGCTAAGGCTTCATTTGTTTTCGTGACTCCTCGTTGCGCCGGTTCCGGGGGTTGGAACGAGCCCGCGCAGACAAGGTGGCTTAATAGCAGGAAAGATAGCGGATGGAAACTGATCCGGATTATTGACGGTGTTAAGCTCGCTGATTGGCTGCGAGAGTTTCCAGTCATAGGACAGTGGATGGCAAAAAAGGTAAATCTATCAGGAAGCTTAGGTGGACTTTCGACTCCGAGAGAGCATTGGGAAATTATTCTTGAGCAAACGGCATCTGGCGATCCTCCTCTACCACCAGAGCTATTCACTCAAGGGCGGAGCAACGTTTGCAATGCTCTACAGGCGTTGTTCGAAGGCCAATCGAATAAGTTATTTCTTTTTGCCGAGAGTCCTCAAGATGTTGCTGATTTTGTTGCAGCTTACATTGAGACACTCGATGCTGAGACCGCAAGTTATTACGCCAACAGATGTCTATACATTAACGAGGAGGATGCTTGGCGTGCGATTGTGGAGGTGCGAAAATCACATGTTCTTGTTGCCGGGCCACGACTTGGATTGGATACGGAGGAGCAATCCGATCTCCAAACGATTGCTACAAGAAAGGGACATGCAGTAATAATTCCCCTTTGCGGCGCATGGTCAGGGGAAAGTCCTGAAATCATCAAACTAAGAAGCCCATCCCAATCTCAGATTGAAGCCGTGCTCAAAGAGGCAGGTTACTCAGATGTCCGGTCACGAGAGCTATCAAGGATTGGAGGCGATCGAATCTCTGCTCTACGCCGACATCTCCATGGTCTCGGGACGTTGCCTCCATACGGGACGTGGAAGAATGCGAGGCTTATTGCGCAAGCCGGTCTTGCTGGCAAATGGAACGGAAAAAGTACGGCTGATCGAGACGCTTTGGGAAAATTGTTGGGAAAAGAATATGGGGAGTGGATTGAGACACTGAGATCTGACGCAATTCGCTCAGACGCTCCCCTAATTCAACGAGATGAGAAGTGGCGTTTTGTGGCGCGCAGTGAGGCGTGGAGTGCGTTAGGAAATAGAATTACCGATGATGATTTGGATCTGCTTCAAGAGGTAGCCATTACTGTACTAGGGGAAAGAGATCCAAAGTTTGATTTGCCAAAAGAGGAAAGATTTACAGCAAGCCTCCATGGAAAGCAACTGGTACATTCCCGGCTCCTTCGTGAAGGACTGGCAGAAACTCTTGCATTAGTTGGAAGTCAACCGGAAGCACTTTCGTCGTGTTCATTCAGCAAAGCTGAAGCAACGGCAGTTCTAACTGTTCGACGTCTACTATCAAATGCAAACTGGGAACGCTGGGCAAGTTTAGATTCTTTGTTAATCCTTCTAGCCGAAGCAGCACCCGACGAGTTCCTCGATGCCGTAGAATCAGTTTTAGTAGATCTCGATCAGTCTCCTTTTCTCCAGCTTTTTGCCCAGGAAGGAAGTGGGGGTGTTGGAGGGTGGAACTACATGAGCGGACTATTATGGGCATTGGAGACACTTGCGTGGCATCCCGATTTTCTTTCGCGCGTGGCTGTTATTCTCTCCGATATTGCGTCAATTGATCCCGGTGGTAATTGGGCGAATCGACCGTCAAACTCCCTAGTGGATATTTTTCTTCCTTGGCATGTACAAACCTGTGCGTCACTCAAGAAACGAAAAGCGGCTATTGAGATTATACTCTATGAGCAACCAGAAGTAGGCTGGAAGTTCCTTCTAGATCTATTGCCGCATAGTCATGGTTTCACCTCTGGGTGCCATCGACCAATTTGGCGCAATTATATTCCAAGAGATTGGGAGGACGGTGTTCTTAAATCAGAATATTTTGAGCAGATAACGATTTACACAGAGTTGGCAGTTGGACTTGCTAAGACAAGCACTGAAAAACTAAGGGAATTGATTGACCGGTTGCATGATTTGCCCCAACTAGCACAAGAAAATCTATTGGAACACCTATCTTCAGAAGAGATTGTCTCCTTACCTGAGGCGGAGCGTCTCATTATCTGGGAAAAGTTGATGGGTCTTGTATGTAAACACCGAAAATTCGCTGATGCTAAGTGGGCTATGCCTGAAGAAATGGTCTCAAAAATTGAGGGTGTTGCAAATATCTTAGCTCCTACGGCCCCGAAGTTGAAATATCAACACCTTTTCATTAACCGAGATCTCGATCTCTTTGAGGAAAAAGGGAGTTATGAAGAGCAGCGAAAGCGCCTTGATGAAGCTAGGCAGGATGCTATACAAACGATTCTTGACAAAGAAGGCATGCCTGCTGTCTTGACTTTTGCTCAGAAGGTTGCAGCACCTGGCGAAGTTGGACGTGCTCTAGGTAACATTGGAACTGAGCAGATTGAACGGGAGATTCTTCCGGCCTTGCTTGATAATGAAGACGAAACTGAAAAGCGAGTTATATCCGGATTTATTTGGGGACGATTCTGGAAATTAAGTTGGCATTGGGTTGATAAGCTTCTTGAAAATGATTGGAACGTTACCCAGAAGAGTTCGTTCTTCGTGATGCTTCCATTTGAAGAGGGTGTCTGGAGTAGAGTAACAGACCAACTTGGCAGAGATAATGAGAGACTCTACTGGCAGAACGCTAACGTAAATCCTTATGGGCCAGACCGAGACTTAAGTTTGGCGATTGAGAAATTGATCGAATACGGGCGGCCTAACGCAGCCATACTTTGTGTTTCTCGCACGGTTAAAGAGAAAGGAAGATTTAATGAAGAACTTGCTATCAAAGCACTCCTTTCGGTACTGGAGGCACCTGATACAGGTGATCGCCTAGATAAACATTGTATTATCGAAGTGATAAATTGCCTTCAAAAATCATCTGATTTATACTCAGACGCTCTTTTCAAGATTGAGTGGAATTTTCTTCCTTGGTTGGATCGTTTCTCCTATGGAACCCCAGTTACGCTTGAAAAACGTCTTGCCTCGGATCCTTCATTCTTTGCAGAGGTTATATCCATAATTTTCCGTTCAAAGAACGAAGGCGAAAGAAAAATAGAACCAAGTGAAAGAAGGAAGAGCCTGGCCCAAAATGCTTATAGCCTCCTGACAGAATGGAGTACCTGTCCTGGCCGACTTTCCGGTGGCGTTTTTGACGCAGATGCGTTCACGGATTGGCTTAATGAGGTGAAGCGTATTACGAAAGATACTGGCCACGGTGAAGTTGCCCAGATTCAAGTTGGTCATGTATTGACACACGCACCAATGGATCCCGATGGCCTCTGGATACATCATGCGGTTGCAGCAGCGTTGAATGCCAGAGATGCAGGAGAAATGCGGTCTGGATTCACAACCGGGCTTTTCAATCAGCGAGGTGTTTACGGATTCACAAATGGAGAAGAAGAACTAGAACTATCAAAAGAGAATCGCAAAAAGGCAGAGGCTTTGGAGGAGAAAGGGTATTCAAGATTTGCAACTGCAATGCGTGAATTTGCGAAAAGTTATGAACGACAAGCGAAACGTGAATCGAAGATAAGTCCATTCGAAGATTAAGTTAATTATAGCCCAATGTCGGAGTCTTTAAAACAATGCCTCATCCTATAGAACACAAGACTAAAAAGGAACAGGGGCACACCCAAATACCTAGCATGATCAGATGGGGAGCAGTTCAGCCAAGTCCACAAAGTAATTCAGGATAGATTATAGAGATATGAAAAGTTGGTCGAAGTTTGGTGATATAAAACATCTTCTAAAGGTTCTCCTTGAGGATGTGCACTCTGCTGAGAAATTATTGGAACAGAATGATAGCCAGTTTGCACGTCGTTCTTACATTCGTAGTATATTTGCCTATGTAGAAGGTTCGGTGTGGCTTTTTAAGCAATTATGTTTATATGCTGTACGGTCTGTAGATGAAATAACGGTAACGAATAGTGAGTATTCCATTCTGGAAGAAAAATCGTATGAGCTAAAAAGGAATGGTGAAATACAAGAACGGATCAAATTTATTAGACTTCCTGATAATATACGTTTTACATTTAAAATATTAAATAAGTTCCTACTTAGGGATGTTGATATCAAAGCAGGAACTAAAGAATGGGAATTTTTTTTAATAGCTTTAAATATACGACACCGAATAACTCACCCTAAAGATGCTACTGAATATCAAGTAGAGGACAAGGAAATTGAACTTTGCATGAATGTCTGCACTTGGTTCAATGATTTGGTGATGGATAGTTTAGTTGTTTTGATGGAGCAATCCAAAGTTGAATAAGAAGATACCAAATAATAATCATGAAGGAACAGGGCCAAACCCCAATTAATAAGTTTGACTAAGAGGGGTTTCGCTCTGCTTTTTTTCGGCGGTGAATCCCGCTGTTAGCCCTTCAAAATAAAAATCATAATAAGCTTCAAACTAAAGTCAGTCTTTTAAGGATTAATAATGGCCAGGAAAAAAGTTGCATCGAAAAATGATAAAGGGTTCGAAGAATTCCTGTGGGATTCCGCCAACCGGCTGCGGGGTAGCGTGGAGTCTTCCGAATATAAACACGTGGTGCTGAGTTTGATCTTCCTTAAATTTGTTTCGGACAAGTTTGAGGAGCGGCGGGCGGAGCTGGTCGCGGAGGGGAAGGAGAAATACATCGATATGGTGGAGTTCTACACCATGAAGAACGTCTTCTACCTGCCGGAGACTTCCCGCTGGAGCTATATTCAGCAGCACGCCAAGCAGGACGATATCGCGATCAAGATCGACTCGGCCCTGACGGCGGTGGAGAAGAGCAATGCCTCGCTCAAGGGTGCGTTGCCGGACAACTATTTCTCCCGCCTGGGCTTGGATGGCAGTAAGCTCTCGGCCCTGATTGATGCGATCAACAATATCAACACGGTGGAGGATAAGGAAGAGGACGTGGTTGGCCGGGTCTATGAATATTTCCTGGGCAAGTTTGCCGCCGCAGAGGGCAAGCTTGGGGGCGAGTTCTATACACCCAAGTGCGTGGTTAACCTCATCGCGGAGATGATCGAGCCTTACAAGGGCAAGATCTACGATCCCTGCTGCGGTTCTGGCGGTATGTTCGTGCAGTCGCTCAAGTTCGTGCGGAGCCACTACGGCAATACCAAGGACATCTCGGTCTATGGCCAGGAGTTCACCTCCACCACCTACAAACTGGCCAAGATGAATCTGGCGGTGCGCGGGCTCTCGGCCAATCTCGGTGAACTCCCCGCCGATACCTTCTTTAAGGATCAACACCCCGATCTAAAGGCCGACTACATTATGGCCAATCCGCCCTTCAACATGAAGGCCTGGCGCGGTGCCGACGAGTTGGTCGACGACTCCCGCTGGAGCGGCTACGAGACCCCGCCCACCGGCAATGCCAACTACGCCTGGATTCTCCATATGGTCTCCAAGCTCTCGGACCACGGCGTGGCCGGATTTGTCCTGGCCAACGGCTCCATGTCGACCAATACCAGCGGCGAAGGCGCGATCCGCCAAAAGATAGTGGAGAACGATCTGGTGGACTGCATGATCGCACTCCCCGGCCAACTCTTCTATACCACCCAGATCCCTGTCTGCTTATGGTTCCTTACCAAGAATAAAAAAGCCGACAGCGAACGTGGCTACCGCAACCGCGAGGGTGAAACCCTCTTCATCGACGCCCGCAAGATTGGCTCAATGATCAGCCGCACCCAAAAGGAACTTCTTCCCGAGGACATCGCGGCCATCGCCACAACCTACCATGCCTGGCGTGGCGAGGCGAAAGATGGTGTCTACGAAGACCAAGCCGGTTACTGCAAATCCGCTACACTCGAAGATATGCGCAAGCACGACTTCGTGCTTACGCCCGGGCGTTACGTCGGCGCGGCTCCGATCGAAGACGACGGCATCCCTTTTGAAACCAAGATGACAGAGATGAGCCGGACGCTTTATGGGCAGATAAAAGAGTCGGCGAAGCTCGACGATGTGATTCGGAAGAACTTGGAGGGCTTGGGTTATGGTGAGTGAATGGCAGGAGAAACCACTCCAGGAAATCGCTGATATTAAGAGTGGCAAACGACTGCCTAAAGGCGATACTCTTGTTGAGCATTGGACCGAATACCAATACTTGCGTCTAGTAGATGTCACTAATGGAAAGGTTCGAAAGGATAATATAAAATACCTAACCCCAGATATCCAAACCAAAATTGCAAGATATATCGTCAATACTAATGATGTCTGCCTTGCAATTGTTGGCCATACGATCGGCATGGTCTTCATGATCGACTCAGAGTTTGATGGTGCAAACCTTACTGAAAACGCTGCACGAATAACAAATTTCCGAGGAGTTGATCCGCACTATGTATTCAACTGGCTCAATTCCCCTGCTGGGCAGGCAGCAATCAAATCGAGAACAGTTGGCTCAGCACAAGGAAAACTTCCCCTTTACAATATCCGCAGTTTGCCAATCTCACTCCCCCCCCTCCCCGAGCAAAAAGCAATCGCTCACATCCTGGGATCATTGGATGACAAGATTGAGTTGAATCGGCGGATGAATGCGACGCTGGAAGGGATGGCGCAGGCGCTCTTCAAAAGCTGGTTTGTGGATTTTGACCCGGTGCTCGACAATGCCCTCGCCGCCGGCAATCCGATCCCCGAGGAACTAGCTGAGCGCGCGAAAGTCCGCCGCCAAGCCATCGCCGATAGCACCGCCAATCGCGAAGCCGCCAAGCAATTCCCCGCCGCCTTCCAACTCAGCGAAGAACTGGGCTGGATTCCGGAGGGGTGGGAAGTAAAAAAGCTTAGCAATCTACTTGAAGTTAAATACGGTAAGGATCACAAGCATCTGAACGAGGGAAGTATCCCGGTATATGGCTCAGGCGGCTTAATGCGTCACGCTGATAAGTCCCTCTATAAAGGTGAATCTGTCCTCATCCCAAGAAAAGGTACCCTCAGCAATATTCTCTACCGGAACGAGGAGTTTTGGACTGTAGACACGATGTTCTACACAATTCCGAAGAGTAAATTTGTTCCAAAGTATGCATTCTACCATTTGAAGAGTCTCGACTTAGCATCAATGAATGTCGGGTCGGCAGTTCCCAGCATGACGACAAAAGTTCTGAACGAACTCCCTATTCTCATGCCCCCCAAAGCTGTGCTTGAGGACTTCGACTCTATTCTAACTTCCTATTTCGATAGAGGAGAAGCGAATAATAAACAGTCCAAGACTCTTACAAAACTCCGCGATACCCTTCTCCCCAAACTCATCTCCGGAGAACTCCGTATCCCCAAAGCAGCAAAATTATCCGAGGAAGCACTGGCATGAAATTCACCGAAGCCCAACTCGAAGCGGCAATCATCGAACTCCTCGGCGAGGAAGGTTATCCGCACGTGCTGGGGGAGACGATTGAGCGTCAGCCTCAGGAGGTGTTGATCAAGGACGACCTGCGGGCATTCCTGGCCAGGCAGTACGCGAAAGACGGGATAACGCCGGGGGAGATCGAAGCGGTGATTCATAAATTAGAGGCTTATTCCGCGGCGGATCTCTACGAAAGCAATAAGGCGATTATGAAGCTGGTCTCGGATGGGTTTCTGCTCAAGCGGGAAGACCGCGACCGGAAAGATCTCTACATTCAGCTGATCGATTATTCGGACCTGATCGTCTTTCGGGAACCGAAGGCGGGTGAGGTGCCATGGATTGTAGCGGATGAGGTTTCGGTCTACAGAACAGGCGGCAACATCTTTAAGATGGTGAATCAGCTGGAGATTTATGGATACGAGAAGCGGATACCGGATGGGATTATCTACATCAATGGGCTGCCGCTGGTGGTCTTTGAATTTAAGAGCGCGATCCGTGAGGAGGCGACGATTCACGATGCCTTTATCCAACTGACGGTCCGCTACAAACGCGACATTCCGGAACTGTTTAAATACAATGCCTTCTGTGTGATCAGTGACGGGGTAAATAATAAGGCGGGTTCGTTCTTCGCGCCCTATGAATTTTTCTACGCCTGGCGCAAGACAGATGGCGGCGATTTAATCGAGAAGGACGGGATTGATTCGCTCTATTCGATGATTAAGGGGTTGTTTCACCCGCCCCGCCTCTGCGATGTAATCCGAAACTTTGTCTATCTGCCGGATACCTCGCGCCGGGAGGAGAAGATTCTGTGCCGGTATCCGCAATACTACGCGGCAACCAAGCTCTATCAAAACATCTTACGGCATATCCGTCCGGAGGGCGATGGAAAGGGCGGAACCTACTTTGGGGCGACGGGCTGCGGGAAGAGCTTTACCATGTTGTTTCTGGCGCGTCTGTTGATGAAGAGTGTGGATCTGGCAAGCCCGACCATCGTCTTGATCACCGACCGCACGGATCTGGATGACCAGCTCTCGGGCCTCTTTACCAATGGCAAGGGCTACATCGGGGACGCGGCGGTGATAAGTGTGGAGAGCCGGTCACATCTGCGCGACTTGTTGAAGGGGCGTAACAGCGGCGGAGTCTTTCTCACTACGATTCATAAATTTACCGAGGACACGGAGCTGTTGACCGAGCGCAGCAATGTGATCTGTATCTCGGATGAAGCGCACCGCAGCCAGGTGAATCTGGACCAGAAGATCAAGATTACGGAAGAGGGGGTGAAACGGACATTTGGCTTTGCCAAGTATCTGCACGACTCGCTGCCGAACGCGACCTATGTGGGCTTCACCGGCACGCCGATTGACGCGACTCTGGATGTCTTCGGCGAGGTGGTGGACGCCTACACCATGATGGAATCGGTGACCGATGAGATCACGGTGCGCATTGTTTACGAAGGCCGGGCGGCCAAGGTGCTGCTCGATAACAGCAAGCTGGAGGAGATTGAAGACTACTATGCCCGTTGCGCGGATGATGACGCCAGCGACTACGCGATTGAGGCGAGCAAACGGGCCAACCTGCAAATGGCCTCGATTCTCGGGGATCCTGAGCGCCTGAAGGCTTTGGCGGCAGACTTCGTCGACCATTATGAGGCCCGAATCAACGAGGGCGCCACGGTTGTCGGGAAGGCCATGTTCGTCAGCAGCAGCCGTCAAATTGCCTATGATTTTTACAAAGAGGTGATCGCGCTGCGTCCCGAATGGGCCGAACTAAAAGTCTGTGCCGACGGGGAGGAACTCACCGAACAAGAGAAGAAACAGATTATGCCCATGGAGCGCATCAAACTGGTGATGACCCGTGGCCAGGATGATGAACCTGCTTTATACAATATGCTGGGAACCAAAGACTACCGAAAAGAATTAGATCGGCAGTTCAAAACCTCCAAATCCAATTTTAAAATCGCCATCTTGGTTGATATGTGGCTCACCGGTTTTGATGTTCCCTTCCTTGACAGCATGTACATCGACAAGCCGGTCAAACGGCACAACCTGATCCAGACCATCTCCCGGGTGAACCGGAAGTATCAGCAGAAAGAAAAAGGGTTAATCATCGATTACATCGGTATCAAGAAGCAGATGAACCTGGCTCTGGCACATTACTCCAAAGCCGACACCGCGAACTTTGAGGAAATCAAGCAATCCATTGTGGTGGTCAGAGACCATCTGGACCTGATGAGGGCGATCTTTCACAAGTTTGATTCCACCCCATATTTCTCCGGTCAGCCCATCGCGCAACTGCACTGCCTCAACATGGCCGCGGAATATGTCCAGATTACCGACGATTTCGAGAAGCGCTTTATGTTCCTGGCCAAACGAATGAAAGCCGCCTATGACATCTGCGTCGGGTGTGATGAATTTACTCAGGCCGAGCGGGACCATTTCCATTTCTATATGGCGGTTCGATCCATAGTCTTCAAACTCACCAAAGGTAATGCCCCCGACCTCGTTCAGATGAACGCCAAAGTTCAACAGATGATTGCTGAGGCTCTGCGGAGTGATGGGGTCGAAGAGATCTTCAAGATGGGGCAGGGGGATAGTACCGAGGTGGATATTTTCGACCCGGACTACATGGCGAAGATCGAAAAGATCAAACTGCCGAATACCAGAATCAAGCTGCTCAAGCAGTTACTGGCCCGGGCGATAGAAGAGTTCAAGAAGGTCAACAAGCTCAAGGGTGTCGAATTTTCAAAACAATTCAAAGCCCTGGTAGACAAATACAATGACCGGAGCGAACAGGATATCCTCAGGAGCGAAGTGCTGGAAGAGTTCACCGACGAGATTATCGATCTGTACCACTCCATAAAAAAGGAGAAGGACTCTTTTGTTGAACTGGGCATTGATATTGAAGAAAAGTCCTTCTACGACATCCTTAAAGCCCTCACCATTAAGTACGATTTTGAATACCCTGAGGACAAACTCCTCGTTCTTGCAAAAAAAGTAAAAATCATCGTCGACGACAAGGCCAGATACACCGACTGGAGCCGGCGCGATGACATCAAGGCTGAACTGAAAGTGGACCTCATCATCCTACTCGCTGAAAACGGATACCCTCCGGTCGACCGGGATGAGGTATACAAGGAAATCTTCGAGCAGGCTGAGAACTTCAAGAAGTACCAAAGCCAAAGTAATAGCTAACAAAAAAGGAGCAGGGGCACACCCCAATTACTAAGTTTGACTAAATGAGAAGCAGATCAGCCAATACACAAGGTGATTCAGGAGAGATTAAAGGAAGACAGATAATTGGACCGAAGAATTAAAAGAATTATTGCACGGCTTTTCACTCAATAGTCAAAGTTTGCCACTGATTTTTTATGGGTGACCCTGAATTTTTGAAAAATAGAACCAAGAAAGGAAGAAGAGAAAAGCAGTAATACCTAACTCGTAATTCTTTTTGTTAGGAGATTAAGTAAAAATTAAACACCACCACCACTGTCTGGTTTATACATAATTTTTCTCTCCAGTTGCATGATCCGATTACTTTTACTTTTCTATATATTGTTTAGACGTTGTAGGTAGACATATGTTCAATAAATAAACTAAACTTTACGTTAGACTATTAAGCTTATCAATAGAAATTTTAACATCAAGGGCGCTTAAATATTTAAAGACATAATGATTATTATTGTAAATAATTACTTGGATTTGTATTTAAATTATTGTATATTTTAATATTTCAACATGGTTCTGACAAAGGGCCCAACACCATAGGGAGGTCCAGATGCTATCACCGACGCCCATATCGGTAACTTCTACTGGTTTCTATAATAGTTTTTCCGTTTGGTTAGAAACACCTTTCGGGGGTTTGATTTGCAATCTTTTCTATATTATCTTTACGATAACGACTGTATTAGTATTTTTCTCTTTGGCTTATAAGGTAAAACTCCTAAGGACTTTTATTGATAAGGTAATAACGACATTTGCAAAACATTGCTTCACGGATGTAGCTACTTCATCTATTGAAAGTTTCTCTCAAAAATTACCTGATATTATATGCAGAAAAATTGACGACGGTGTAAGTTCACTAATTAAGCTTATTTCTGAAAGTTTTTCAGGTAAGACTATAAAAATTGATAACCTCACCATTGTGCCTGCGCACATGGATGCACAAATATATACGTCCAAGGACCCGCGAGTATTATATGAACAAGTGTTCCCGAAAGAAGTAATCAATCAAATCCCGGAGCTTAAAGATATAGAGGAATTGTTCAAGGATGCAAAAACAAATTATGAAAAAATAATACAAAAGTGCAACTTGGGATCAGAAAAATATCTAGATTCTAATAATAGATATTATTTCAACATTTTAAAAGCTCGGGCATTAATCACGAATAAAAACTATACAATCGCTCTTCAAGAATTAAACAAAGCAAAAGAATTGTGTTCAACTGATTCGGATATATATTTCTATATTGGGAAATGCCAGCGTCATTTAAAAGATTTTAAGGGAGCCGAATCAAATCTAAAGAAGGCAATATCAATAAATAAAAAGGAAAGCAAATATTTTATTGAATTAGATTTATTGTACTGGGAAATGGATGACATAGATGCGGCTATTAAAGCGGCGAAAAGAGCCCATGATATTTACGAACAAGAAGGTGTTGATAAAAACAGTCATGCTTATTTAGAACTTCATAACCAACTTGAATTTTATTATTGTTTAAAATTTGATAGGACTGAAGATAGGCAATATTTAGAATTTGCCCAAAAAATAAATGATTGGTTTGAAAATGATATTAATTCAGAAGCTCTTAAAGAAGAATTGGATAGGGGTTTTCTAAATGACACTATGGGATACTTCTACTTTCTTAAAAGTACCAGTGAGGAAAACCCTGAAAGGAAGAAAGAATATATAAAGAAAGCTTATGAGCTACAATCAAAAGCAGCAGAAAAGGTCTTGGACGCAGATGTGGTAGGACGTCTTTTGAGAATTATTGAGCCGATGTCATAAGAATATAAAAATATAGCGGCACCTAAGGTGCCGCTATATAAAGTTTAAAGCTAATTAAAATTACACCCCACCACCACTATCGGGTTTCATCATTATCCCCTCCTAACGTTTGATCAAGCCTATTAGAACTTTAATAGTACATAATTGTAGCACATGTATTCAGTTGTCAAGAATAAATATTAAATAATTTCTTTTTTGAAAAGGTTCAGGGGCAAACCTCGACTACTGACAGAAACTAAAATAATTTACTGTATCATAATCATCCGCTTAAAGCCGAGAATGCGGCAGTATTGTGACACGGGTTTTTTGAAATATCCTGGGAGCGGTTCCGATAGTTTTTCGCCGCTAAGTAACCATTATCTTTCAATAGTCGAGATTGGCCTTGGGTTTTTCGGTATTCACGGGAAAGATTGAGGATGGTGTGATTCATAATACCTGCTAAGTGATCTCAACTTTGCAGTTGAAAGGAGAAACCTAATGGGGGTGGCAATGATGCTTCTTGGTCTCTTTCTAGTGGTGCTGGCTATCATAGGGCCTATCTGTGGAATCATTGCATTAGTCAGGGTTCGGGAGGTGACCAAAACGGTTAAGGGGTTGCAAGATCGACTTAGAACTCGACAACCCTCTCCAATGCAAAAGCAACAGACGCCCCCACCTCTGGAAAAAGAAATAGTTCCGGAAGAACTCCATCTCCCAGTGGGGATAACACCACCTCCGGAAGCGCCCCTGAGTGAACTTGCTCCGGTCATCCTCCCTGCAACTCCAGTTCCGGTTCCGCCCGAAGAAAAGATTACGGAACCACCCTCGCCGAAACCGCCGCAGGACTCCCTAGAAATGATACTTGGCACTAAGTGGCTGAACTGGATCGGGATTGTTATGCTGCTGATAGGTATCGGGTTCTTTCTGAAATATGCCTATGATAATGCCTGGATCGGACCGAAGGGGAGATTAGTCATCGGGACTCTATTCGGGATAGCTTTGATAACCTTCGGGGAGCGGTTTCGACGCCGCCGATGGGATATGCTTTTCCAGGCTTTAACCGGGGGAGGGTTGGCGACTTTCTATTTATGCGTATTCTTCTCCTTTCAAGTTTATCATCTCTCTGACCAGACAATGTCCATGATGTTGGCGATTCTGGTGACTGCCCTGGCGGTGGTGATGGCCGTGGTACATAGCACGGTCTCGATCGCGGTCCTGGCCTTGATTGGCGGTTTCCTGAGTCCGGTGCTGCTTTCGACCGGGGTCAACCGCCCTTATGCCTTGTTTACGTATATTGCCATCCTGAATCTGGTGGCTGTAGGCGCGGCCTATTTTCGCAGATGGCGAGGATTGAATTTGCTCTCTTTTTTCGGCACTCTTATCATCTACATAGGCTGGTACGGCAAGTTCTATGGACCGGACCAGATGCAGCCGGCGTTGATCTACATCTCCCTCTTCTATCTCATGTTTCTGATAATCCCCTCTTTGCATAGCCTGGTTCGGCGGATGCCCCAGGACTTGGAAGATTTGCTATTGATAGTCTTTAACGCGATCTTCGCATTCTCCATTTTCTATAATGTATTGTTCCAGGATTACCGGTATACAATGGGGTTCGTCGTCCTGGGACAGGCGATATTGGTATTTATATTATTTTGGATATGGGCCAGGCGAGTGGGCACGAATAATCCCACCTCCGCCGGTTTGCTGGTTATTGCTCTCGGCCTGGTATTACTGGCTGTTCCAATCCAACTCAAACTGTATGGAATTCCAATCGCCTGGGGAATGGAAGGAGCAGTTCTTGTTCTCCTCGGCATTCGATTCCGTCAAGTCATCTGCAGGGTCGCTGGAATTACCGCGCTCGTTTTGGCGGTTGGAGGGCTGGTAGCCCGACTGCCTCTTCATAATTTATCATTTACTCCGGTTATAAATATTCCTTTTGGATCCTGGGCTTTCGTAATCGCGATGGCGATAATCTCAACTTACTATCTCCAGCGGGATAGAAGAGATAACGATCGAGACCAAGATATTCTTCCCGATATCGCCTTTCTTCTCTCATTCTCTCTGGCCTGCTTCCTGCTTTCCATGGAGATATGGCTGTTTTGGAGCATTAACCAACCTGTTGAATACTATAATAGCTATAAGACCACTTCTCTGGTCGTATTATGGTCATTGATTCCGGCTATTACCGTTTATGTCATTCGCCGAAAAACTGCGTGGGCGTGGATGCCGATGGCCTGGACCGGTTTTTTCTTCGGGATCTGTTCGCTAATAGGCAGTCTCACCTACTACAATCTCCCTTCCAGCATACCGATACTGAATCTCGCCTTTGCCCCCAAACTAATTTTTGTTTTCTCTTTATGGTGGGCAGCGCGCCTGTTCCGCCAAAGTAATTTTAAGATGGAGGGAGACATCCTGCGATTAGCGGGCCATGGGGTACTGGCTCTCCTATTGGCTTTCGAATGTGCTCGTTGGGGATTGTACAGTCCTTTGATTTCAGAAAAAATGGGCTTAAGTTTAATCTCGGCGGCATGGGCACTCCAGGCTGTTGCCGTTATATGGATAGGCCTTGTGACAAAGAACCGCTCCCTTCGCTATATGGGATTTGTTTTATTCGGCGGCAGTTTGCTAATAGGCAGTATCACCTTCTACAATCTCCCTTTCAGCATACCGATACTAAATCTCGCCTTTGCCCCCAAACTAATTTTTGTTTTCTCTTTATGGTGGGCCGCGCGCCTGTTCCGCAAAAGTTATTTTGAGATGGAAGGAAACATCCTGCGATTAGCGGGCCATGGGGTACTGGCTCTCCTGGTGGCTTTCGAATGTGCTCGTTGGGGATTGTACAGTCCTTTGATTTCAGAAAAAATGGGCTTAAGTTTAATCTCGGCGGCATGGGCGCTCCAGGCTGTCGTCGTTATCTGGATGGGCCTAGTGACACGGAACAGCTCCCTTCGCTATATGGGATTTGTTTTGTTCGGCCTTGCTATTGGAAAGGCACTTCTGATTGATATGAGTGGGATGGAAAAGGTCTACCGCATGGTTTCATTTATTGCCTGCGGATTGCTCATGGTGGTTGCCGGTTACTTCTATCATCGTTATAGCTCAAAGCTACTCCAACCGGAGACGGAGAAAGAAGAATGAAAACGCTCATGGTTATTGTATTGCTCCTTGGCACAACTCCTGCGAACGGCGCTACGCTTGATATGGCAAAGTGGAGTTGGCAACGCCCCATACCAGTGCAGGCCGCTTCAGGATTTATACGATTATCCATCCCTCCCAAAGTTTTTGATCAAAGCCAGGCCGGCCTTAATGATTTGAGAATACTGGACAATCAGAGCCGACTCGTCCCCCATGTAATTCACTGGGGCCGTGTGGATGAGGTAAAACAACTGGAATGGCGGCCGGGACGGTTATTGAACGCAACCTACCTGCCGGGAGAGTACGCGCGGGTGACCGCGGACCTCGGCAAGCTTATTGAAAAAAACAAGATTATGGTTGGGCTTTCCGGGAATAACTACCGGCGCCGGGCGCTTCTGGAGGGCAGCAATGATAGTGAAGAATGGGAAGTAGTCGCCGAAGACCTGTGGCTATTTGATATAAGCTTAACCGATCAAAAATTCAAGTTGGATACCCTAAATTTCCCGGGGAACAATTTTGAATTCCTCCGATTGACCGTCTATAACATGGCCGACGATCCTGAGCGCATCCACATTCAATCAGTTCAGGCTGCGTTCCAGGGCACGGAGCAGGGAAAGGAACTGGTCCCGGTTCCCGGGAAAAGTATCACAAGGTCTTATAATGAAAAACGCAACCAATCGGTGTTTGAGATTGATCTTGGTTTTCGGAATCTCCCAATAGTCAGCTTACAGTGCATAATAACCACGCCATATTTCTACCGGGGTTATGAACTTCTGGGGCGTAATCAGGAGGAGCAGGATCTCCGGCTTCAAACAGAGAGCAGTTGGAAACAGATGAAAAAAAAGGCGGAGTGGAGGTTTGTCCGGAGGGGAGTATTATTCCGAACAGATTATAAGAATAAAACCAGCGAGTCGGTCGCAGTGGAGGATATTAATGGACCTTATCGTTACTTGCAGCTTCGGATATTCAACGAAGACAACCCTCCGTTGGAACTGGAGAGCATAAAAATATTCCGACGAGATACAAGTCTGGTCTTTGAGGTTCAGGAAGGGGAGACCTACACTTTGATCGGGGGGAACCCTCGGGCAAGAATAGCAGAATATGATCTGGCCAAATCTGTTCGAGATGTAGACCAGCGTACTTTGCCGGTGCTGGAACCAGGCGAGGCGATTCTACCTACACCCAAGGAGGAAATGGTTCCCTGGAGTGAACGCCACGGCACTGCAATTATGGTGGTTCTGATTGTTGGAGTGGGGTTGATGCTCATTTTGATTGTTAGAAATCTAAAAAAACTGCCGCCCAAACAACCGGATTAAGTATGGAGTTGGGGTCGGACCACACTAAAGTGTTGTATTTCAATGGCTTACCCAGAGAAAATGGCCAAAAATCGGTCTTAGAGGCATCCCGCAAAATGAACTGCGTTCATCGCGGGGTCCGATATTTTTCGGGGGCAAAAAGAGCTTCTAAGATCTTACGGGAATTCCGGGGACACCATATATACTTCTGCAGCAGCACAAGAGAGAATCAATAATAATTAAGTAAGATGTCCCCGGAATTTTTTTCTACTCCAAAATGCAGTTGAACTCTACATGAGGCAGTTAATATGCTAAGTAAATCTGTAACAGAATTGATAAACATCTTATTCAAAAAAGCACACTCAGAGGAAGTTAAGAATTCCTTAGAAAGTGTGTTTGAAGGCCCGTATAAAGAAATGGCCGACAGAGTGTGTTGCTCTGTTTTAAAACTTAGCGTTATTCGAGGACATGGCAGCCTACAAAAATTTAGGTATGCATTTGAGCTAACTAAATTGGACTACAGAGATCTTTTTGTTAAAGCAAAATTTGCTAATTCTGAAAGATCTCATGAATTATGGGCTCAGAAAATCAAGAACAAGGCAAATAGTAAGAGTAAAAGTTAGGTAAATATTCGAAATATTTGTGGATTCGCCATAGCAACACCTTGAGGGGAAAGATGTTACAACATTTTTACCCCCTATTTTTTGCCTTAGAGTGCTGATTTTGAGCTGAAATTCTGGTTTTAACGAAGACCTTCGCGGAAAATTTAATAAAAAGGGGGTCGGACCACACTAAGTTGTTTAATGTCAATGGATTAACTAAATATTATGGCCCAATATTGACCTTAGACGCGCTTTTTGGGGGCCAAAAGAGCCTCTAAGGCCATCTTGTAAATTGGCGGCAAATCTTTAATCTTGAGATATAGTAAAGAAAAAGGGTCATGCCCCAATTAAGAAGTTTAACTAAATGGAGGCGGCGGGGATTACCGTAATGGGCCAGATGCTCATCATGGACGAAATGGAGCGCGGAACACACTGACACCGCTCCACCCTTAATAAAGGCTCCGGGTGCCAATAAAGCAAAATAGGCAACAGGCTTGAGAAACAAGAGGAAACTCATCATAATTTCCACGGCCGGAATTATCGCGGCACTGGGCGGAGGAATACTTTTTCTCTTAATCCCCGGGCAACCGGCGCCGGTCCGTATCATGCCGCTCGGAAATTCCATAACCCAGGGGGACGTAGAGTTCGGAAGTTACCGCCGCCCCCTCTGGCATATGCTCAATAAATTGGGCTATAACGTCGATTTTGTGGGAAGCACACGGCTCCACTATCCCCGCCATGAGCCTCTCATCCCGGATTATGATATGGATCATGAGGGGCACCGGGGATGGCGCGTGGAGCATATCCTGGCCAGAATCGAAGGCGAGGCTGAGCTGGAAGTACCGGATATCGTCCTGATCCATCTCGGAACCAATGATATCTTCCATCACCAAGAGAATCCAGGAACAGTAGAGGAACTCCGTCGGATTATTCTGCGCCTCCGCGAACTCAATCCTCAAATCCGGATCCTGCTCGCGCAGATAATACCAATAGACGATAAGATCCTCTTCGGGGAAGTCGAAAAACTAAATGCCCTCCTCCCTGCCCTGGCAGCGGATCTCAGCACTCCGCTATCGCCGGTGATACTGGTAGATCAATTCACGGGTTTTGATCCCGGCGAGGACACCTACGACGGGGTCCACCCGAACAAAAAGGGTAACATCAAGATGGCGGAACGATGGCATGCCGGACTGATATCGTTTCTGGATAACCAATAGAAATTATAAAACCCAATATTTGTGGATTCGCCATAGCAACACCTTGAAGGGAAAGATGTAAGAATTGGGGTCGGACCTGCGTAACTTGTTATGAATCAACATATAACGTATATTTTACCCCCTCTCACAGTGCTTAGAGGTCCAGGTCTAGGGGTAAAACTGGACCTCTAAAAAAATAATTCAGGGGACACCATACGTAATTCGGCCGCATCACAAGAGAGAATCAATAATAATTAAGTAAGATGTCCCCGAAATTGACGATCAACTACACCAACCTGACCCGGGCAAAAGAGCTGGTAAAGCTCATGAATGTTTTAATGGAGAATATATATGCAAAGAGTTGTTGAATTTTTAAGAGAGAATAGTATGCAATATTTTGCAACCGTAGGACTCGACGGGAAGCCCAAGGTCAGACCTTTTCAAATGATGTTCCATGAGGGGAAGAAGCTGATCTATTGCACCGGAGCAAAGAAATCGGTCTATCAAGAACTGTCAGCCAATCCTAATGTCGAAATATGCGTTTCCACTACGAACCGCTGGCTGCGGATTAGCGGCAGAGTCTCCTGGATTGAGGACAAGTCCGTGAAAGAAAAAATTATAGCGGCCAATTCGCTGGTAGCCTCGATCTATAAGCACGCGGATAATCCGGATTTGGTGGCATTTTACCTGGCAGATGCCACCGCCGTGTTTACGGACTTCAGCGGCGCTCCGCCGGAAGTGATCAAATTATGCTAGAAAGACTGAACGAAATACTCTGCCAAGAGCGAGGGGAAATCCCACCTAAATATCTGTCCACGCAGAAAAAGGCCGAATATTTTCGGGCCTTGTGTAATATTCGTCCCCCTGCGTCGGTGAGCGATGAATTTCTGGAATTACAGGATCGATACCTGAAGGCCAAATCGTTAGAACGCGGCATTGTGGATGTAACTTGTCTTGATTACAAGGATTCCATCGCGTTGTGGCAGGGAGATATCACCCGACTCAACAGTGACGTCATTGTCAATGCGGGGAACTCAGCCTTACTCGGATGCTTTCAGCCACTCCATAACTGCATTGATAACATCATCCACAGCAATGCAGGCGTACAGGTTCGGCTTGACTGCCACAAGATGATGCAAGGTTCCCATTCTCCCAACGGAGAGGTGGTCGTGACATCCGCCTACAATTTGCCCGGTAGATTCATTTTTCATACCGTGGGCCCGATAGTGCAAAACGGGCAACCTTCTGCACAGGATGTGGCCGACTTAAGGAAATGTTATCGTTCGTGTCTGGAAACAGCCGGCGAAATGGGCATTAAAACGTTAGCCTTCTGTTGCTTATCAACCGGGGTCTATGGATATCCAAAAAACCTGGCTGCCAAACTCGCGATCGCGACGGTGAAAGAATGTTTGCCCGGGACCAACGGATTGAAGGTCATTTTCAATGTCTTCTTAGATGAGGATAAAGCGTACTATGAACGCGGATTATCACGCTAAACTACAGAAAGTCCAACAGGCCATCCAGAACGCTAAAGTCATCTTGATTGGCGGCGGGGCCGGACTTTCTGCCGCAGCGGGATTGAGCTACAGCAGCGAACGGTTTACATCGCATTTCGCCGATTTTGTCGAGCGATATGGGATGACCGATATGTATTCCGCAGGCTTCTATCCATTCCGCACGCAAGAGGAAAAGTGGGCGTATTGGTCACGGCATATCAAAGTTAACCGCTATGATCCTGGCCCCGGTCAGGTGTATCGTGATCTGTTAGGACTCGTCAAAGAGAAAGAATATTTTGTGATCACCACCAATGTTGATGCCCAGTTTTACAAAGCTGGTTTTGCGCATGAAAGAATTTTTGCGGTTCAAGGCGATTATGGAAAATTGCAATGCGCGAAAGCTTGCCATCATAAGTTATATGACAATGAAGATATGATACGGCGAATGGTCTCAGAACAAGCCGATTGTCATATCCCCTCCTCCCTTGTCCCCCAATGCCCACGGTGCGGCGGCTTTATGGAAGTCAATATTCGCAAAGATGAATTTTTTGTCGAGGATGATGCCTGGTGTCAGGCGAACAACAGGTATACGCAATTCCTGGCAGGTGTTGGTTCAAAGCCACTCGTCCTCTTCGAACTAGGTGTTGGGTACAATACGCCAATAATTATTAAATTTCCATTCGAACAGATCACTACGCAACACCCCAACGCAACACTGATCAGAATAAACATAGATTCCCCTGAAGCCACCAGAATAAATCAAGAAAAAACCATTGTCTTCAAACAGGATATCAGGGAAATCATCGAGGCATTATAAGGGGGAATTGGGGTGAGGAATTGGGGTCGGACCTGAATTGGGGTCGGACCTGCGTAACATCTTGTTAATACACTGGTGAGGGAATCAATAGTAATTAAATAAGGTGCCCCCGGAATTACAGGGCAAATTTCTAATATCATAGAACTATTTCTACTCAATGAATAGCTAGAAATTAAAACTGAAGATAATGAATCCTCCAGTTAAAAAGAGGTCTATCTGGATATGGATCATATCATTATATTTCTTTATCCCCTCTTTGATTGGTCTTATTTCTTATTCATTATTTCTCGTTGGAGTCTTCCAACCCGTACTATGGCAACAATTTGTTTTTGAAAAATTCACAATCTTGCTTTATGTAAGTATTTTCCTTCTTCTCTTCGCTAATCTCTTTGGTGGCATTGCTCTATTTTTTCTTCATCGCTCTTATTTTGTTTTTATTTGTTCAAGTACTCTATTCCCATACAATCGGATGGGAGTTTGCGCTCACATATCGCTTAACCTTTACTAAATTAATCACCGTGGTAATATTAATAGCAGTATGCTGGTATTCATGCAGACTTGCAAAAAATAGAATCTTAACTTGAAAATTTTCTAACCAAGCGCTCAAGCAGACCGGAAGGACGAATGCTACTATCGAACATTTTCGTTTAGCCAGAGTTTTCCGGGGGAGCATGGTTTTTTGGTAGGTCCCTTCCGGCTGCTTAACTCTACGTTAGGGTCCTGAGGTGACGAATTAACAAGGTGGTCTCAATTTGCGACCACCTCCTGAATTTATTCGGAGGATTTAATGGCGAATTCCAAATCAATCGTGAAGGTAGGCAAGATTCAGCAGTGCATATTGCTGATCCGTGGCGCGAAAGTCATCATAGATGCTGATTTGGCAGAGGCTTACGGTGTTACCACTAAAGCCCTCAACCAGGCTATTCGTCGCAATGCAGATCGCTTTCCCCCTGATTTCATGTTCCGCCTCACGAAGCAGGAGAAGCTTGAGGTGGTAACAAATTGTGACCACCTCCAAAAGCTTAAGTTCTCCCCCGTCAATCCATATGTATTCACTGAACATGGCGCCATCATGGCGGCCTGCGTCTTGAACTCTCAGAAGGCTGTCGAGGTCAGTGTCTTCGTGGTTAGAGCATTTGTTCAGCTTCGTGAGGTCCTTGCCGGACACAAGAAAATTGCTCGCAAAATTTCCCAGCTTGAGAGAAAGCTGGGAGACCATGACCAACAGATTATGGTTCTGATTGAGGCGATCAAGCAACTCATGGATCCAAAACTTCCACCGAAAACTAGGCGAATCGGCTTTTCCAACGACTGACCCTAACAATTCGCTCCACCCGACCCCGAAAGCGTTCGGGGCGAATGAGCTCTACATTCGGCAAAACAACATTAAAAAGAAAAAAAAGGGAGGAATGGAAATGAATAATCCTACAAAATCTAATATCGGAGGTATCGCCGCCATCGTCATCCTGCTGAATATGGCGTTTTGGGGGAATAACACTTACATACTTCTTGGGGTAACCTTGTTCTTGGTCGTCATGGCCGTCTACTACTTCCGCAAAGACAAGGAGACACTCAAGCTATCCCCCGCAAGAATCACCCTATTTGTCTTAATGGTCCTGGTTAATGTCGCGTTAGTTATATACGTGCTTCTATCCAACCGCCCCGCCCCACTCTCGCCCTAGGAACAAGTGAAGACCCGTCATGAATATTGTGCCGAACAATCGGTTGCAGGCTATCGGCGCGAAGCCGCGCCTCAGCCTGATCCGTGACGTTCGCTGTTTCTGATCATCGATAAAAAGAAAGGAGGACGATAATGAAACTACGCTTCATGCTGAATTCATTATGGGCACTTATCGTGATTGCTATTCGCGGCGGGTCACCGGCGCTGGCGAGCCCAGTCCCCGCCGACGCGCCGGACGAGGGAAAGCGCAACGTTATCTTCATCACCTGTGATCAGCGGATGTTCCAGCCGGTCCGGGCTAAGGGATTCCGCCAACCGGCTCTCGACCGGCTGGCAGCCCGTGGAGTCACCTTCGAGAACCACTACACTGCATCGGCGGTCTGCACGCCGTCACGCGGTGTGCTCTACAGCGGCCTCGCCCCGCAGGGGACGGGGATCCAGGAGGAGATGATGTTCGGCTGGACGCCGAGTCTCCCCACGAACGCTGTCTCCATCGGGACCGCTATGAAGAAACTCGGTTACGCGACGGCGTACTTCGGCAAATTCGAACTCGACCGGGATATCGTGTTCCCGAAACCAGGGGTGAACTACGCCGACGCGCTCAAGAAGTACGGATTCGACGTCTGGCAGCCCTACGGCGAGGTGACAGGGGAGCCGAACCAGGGATACGAGGTGGACCGCGTCATCGGCGCTGAGGGAATCGGTTGGCTGCGCACGAACGCCGAGCGTCTACGAAAGGCGGGTGAGCCGTGGTTCCTCGTCATCTCCTTTATCAACCCGCACGACATCTTCTTCGCCAATGTAAACCCTCCCGGCGAGTTCGTGCAGAAGGGCTTGAAGCCGGGGGCGATCGCGGCGATCCCCGCCGCCGCCCAATCCCGCAAGCAGTGGGACTTCCCGATGTGGAGCACACTCGGCGAGAAGCTCCGGACACCCGGGCGGCCCGGCGCCCACTGGGAGTTCTACCGGGGGACCGCCAACGTCATGGGGGAAATCCCGACCGATCGGGTGGACATGTGGCGCTCCTACAACAATTTCTACCTGAACCTCCTCCAGGAGAACGACCGGTGCATTGGACAGGTACTTGACGCGCTCGACGACCTCGACCTGTGGAAGGACACTGTGGTGGTCTTCACTTCCGACCACGGGGAACTCGGCGGCGCGCACGGCGGTCTCCGGAATAAGGGGCCGGTCTCCTACGAGCAGAACGTCCACGTGCCGATGATCGTAGTCCACCCGGACGTGAAGGGGGGGCAAACCACCCGGGCACTAACAAGCCACATCGATGTCCTGCCCACGCTTGTGGGACTGACCGGCGCCCCGCATGATGCCGCGGCCGAGATTACGAAGGGGCTCCCGGGCCGGGACTTCTCCACCGTCCTGGCGAGTCCGTCGAGCGCCCCGCTCGACGCGGTGCGTCCAGGCATCCTCTTCAACTACGTGGGGCTCTCCACCGTGGACGCTCCCTTCTTCACGAGCATCTTTGAGGTAGGGTTTGGGAAGGA
>Ga0307929_1000959_pt1 | contig 24748 bp, 26 predicted proteins | sample AceLakmetage1330_FD_203160 | JGI IMG/M metagenome (GOLD analysis project Ga0307929, IMG submission 203160) | Saline water microbial communities from Ace Lake, Antarctica - #1330 | ecosystem: Environmental > Aquatic > Non-marine Saline and Alkaline > Saline | place: Antarctica: Ace Lake...
CCGCCAAATCACCTGCGCCCCATCCTGAATCAGACCTACATGGTCATGCTGCAAAAATACGGCATGGCCTCTGTTATTTCTGATCCCCTGGATGAGCAATTAACCAAAATTGCCAAGGGAGAACGTCAGGACATCGTTGACATTATTTATGGCATCATGGACGGCACTCAGCCAGATATGGCAGCCATCAGCAAAGAATTGGCTGATTATGCCAAAACGGTCAACGTCATTCTGGGTAACACCCTTTATTCAGATTCATGGCTTGAGCTGTAATCCTTAGTTGATTAAAAATGTAGGACAAGACCTTTCCCTGTCACTGGGGAGAGGTCTTTACTTTTGGGAAATCTTATGAAACCGGATAAAAAAATCAAAGATCAATGGGTTCATGTGGTGGTTCAAAACCCCGGAACATCGGAAGAATCACTCATGGGATACAACACTGAACAAATGCCTGATTCCTTTATTCCCGCCTTTGCCACCCGGGAAGAAGCCCAGGCCTGTTTTTTGATAATGCCCAAGGATATCATGAATCAAAAATATGAAATCCATGCCATGCTAAAAGAAGATCTCATGGATCAGGCCCAGAAAAATGCTTATAAAGTGTTTCTAATGGACGATAAAAGTCGCATCAAACAGGAATTGTGTTAGGGGGAAAGACTCATGAGTTTAAAACTGGCCATCGGTGGTAAGGGCGGCGTTGGTAAAACCACCATCACATCTTTGCTTGCCAGATGTATTGCACATCTGGATCAAAATAACAGCGTCATTGCAATTGATGCCGATCCGGTGGCCAATCTGGCTGCCGGTTTAGGTATCCCTGAAGAGACCCCCATTACCCCCATTTCTGAGTTATCCGATCTCATTGCAGAACGAACCGGTGCAAAACCGGGAACCATGGGGGGATTTTTCACCATCAATCCCAAGGTGGATGATATCCCAGACCGTTTTTCCCTGGAAAGAGACGGAATCAAACTGCTGGTCATGGGCACCGTACAAAGCGGCGGTTCCGGGTGCATCTGCCCGGAAAGCACCATTTTAAAAGCCCTGATGAATCATCTGGTTCTGGCAAGAAATGAAATTGTGATCATGGACATGGAAGCCGGAGTGGAACACCTGGGCCGGGGCACATCCGGCTCCATGGATGCTCTGGTGGTGGTGGTCAACCCGGGGAAAAGAAGCTGTGTGGCTGCCCAGAAAATCAGGAAACTGGGCCATGACATTGGTATCAAACGGGTGGTGGTACTGGGGAATCGGGTGGGGTCTGCTGAAGATGAAGCCCTGATCCGAGAATCCCTTTCCGACTATGAAATCATAGGATTCCTGCCGGAAATGGATGAAATCTCCATGGCAGACCGCAAGGGTGTTCGACCCTATGAAGATATTTCTAAAGCACCCGAAGCCCTCATGGACATTGCCAGAAAATTCATGGCACTGGTGTAAGAGGCATATTAAAAAAGGCTGGGGTCAGAATACGGTCTGCCCGCGGCAGTTTTATATAAAAAATGAAGTGTCCAAGTGGCCTCAGCAGAGCCCCCCCCCGATGGGTAATAGGAACCGGCCAATTGGGCCGTCTACGGTTCCGGGCCGGGCCCATTGCCCGTCGGGGGGGGGGCGGCATAATGCCATTTTCAATCTTCATTGTGTCCAGCAGGACATGGCCGTTATAGAATAGCATCAAATTTACAGCGGTCATAGCAACTCATGCACTTGATGCACTTATCCTTATCAATGACAGCCACCTCTTTTTTATGCCAGGTAATGGCATCGGCAGGGCACCCCTTGGCACAAAGCCCACACCGCTTGCACGCCTCCGGATCAACCTCAAATTTCACCAAATCCGGACAGGTCTTTGCCGGACAGGTCTTGTCATAGATATGAGCCTCAAACTCATCCCTGAAATACCGCAATGTAGACAAAACCGGATTGGGAGCAGTTTGCCCCAAGCCACAAAGGGCTGTGTGCCCCACCACATGGCACAGGGATTCAAGTTCTTCAATGTCCCCGTTTTTGCCCTTTCCCTTACAAATATCCTCCAAAATAGTGAGAATCCTTTTGGTGCCTTCCCGGCAGGGGGTACATTTACCACAGGACTCATCCTGGATGAAATCCATGAAATAGCGTGCCATATCCACCATGCAGGTGGTGTTGTCCATGACAATGGCCCCTCCAGATCCCATGATGGCCCCCACCTTGGCAATGGCCTCATAATCAATGAGGGTGTCCAGGTGTTCCTCCGGTACACACCCACCTGAAGGCCCCCCTAACTGAACGGCCTTAAAGGTTCGTTTGCCAGGCACCCCACCGCCGATATCATACACAAGGCTTCGAAGGGAGGTTCCCATGGGTACTTCCACAAGGCCGATGTTCGCCACATCCCCTGACAGGGCAAACACCTTGGTTCCCTTACTGGTCTCGGTGCCAATACTGGCATACCAAGCCCCCCCATTTAAAATAATCTGGGCTACATTGGCCAGGGTTTCCACATTGTTCAAGATGGTGGGCTTTCCCCACAATCCCTTGTGGGCCGGAAAGGGGGGTCTGGGGATGGGCATCCCTCTTTTGCCTTCAATGGAGCGCATGAGGGCGGTCTCCTCTCCGCACACAAAGGCCCCTGCCCCCTGGTACACCTCCACATCAAAATTAAACCCTGATCCCAGTATATCATCCCCAAGAAGGCCGTAGGCCTTTGCCTGGTCAATGGCAATGTGTAATCGTTTAATGGCCAGGGGATACTCGCTCCTGCAATAAATATAGCCTTTATGAGCATTGATGGCCCTGGCGGCAATGGCCATGCCCTCCAGCACAGCATGGGGATCAGATTCTAAAATACTTCGATCCATGAACGCCCCGGGATCCCCCTCATCGGCATTGCACAGCACGTATTTCTCATCCCCGTCTGCCCATTTGGCAAACCGCCATTTGGCTCCGGCAGGAAAACCGGCCCCCCCCCGTCCCCGGAGACCTGATGCCATCATCTCATCAATGATATCTTCAGGGCTCATCTCGGAAAGCACCTTGGCAAGACCAAAATATCCATCCCTGGCAATGGCCTCATCAATCAACTCAGGATCAATGAGCCCCTTGTTTCGCATGGCCCTGAACTCCTGGCTGGCAAAAAAGGGAATATCTGCCATCCGGGCAATTTTTTTCTTGGTGGCGGGGTTTTTATAAAAAAGCCGCTCCACCGGACGTCCGTGCAGACAATGTTCTGTGACCAGTTCCTTTGCATCTTCGGGTTGTATCTTCTGGTAAAAAACCCCTTCGGGCTGAACCACCATCACAGGCCCCACCGCGCAAAACCCATTGCAACCGGTGATAACAATGGCAACTTCTTCACTTAAGCCCTGTTTTTCAATCTCTTCTTGAAGTGCTGCCCTCACCTTATTACTACCGGTGGCATCGCACCCGGTACCGCCACAGAGCATCAGCTGCATTCTAATTTTATTCATGTTTATCTCCCTGATCTCGCCCGAGGCTATTTATAGTTCTCCAAAATTTGTATCACCTTGTCCGATGAAACAGCGCCATGGATATCTTTATCCACCACCATCACAGGTGCCAGACCACATGCTCCCAGACACCGCACCCCTTCCAGGGAAAACCGACGATCCGCTGTGGTGCCGCCTTCTTTGAGGTTATACTTGCCATGGATGCGATTGAGGCTCTCCTTGATTCCCTTGACATAACAGGCCGTACCGGTGCACGCCTTGATGATGTGCCGCCCCTTGGGAGTCAGGGAAAAAAAAGAATAAAAGGTGGCCACCCCAAAAATCTGGCTGACGGGAAGATCAAGTCCTACAGCGACATAGGATAACAGCTCCCGGGGAAGATAGCGTACCACCTCCTGGCACTCCCGGAGCACCGTGATCAATGCCCCGGGTTTCCCCTGGCCTGCTTCAATGATACCATCGATTTTTTTCCACATGTCCCCATCAATATCTGGATGGGGTGGATGAATTTTTTTGATCATTATAGACTCCATTACTTTGGTTCCCTGGACCTACCACACCCTTATAAACAATGCCCTTGAAACGTCATTTTTTAAAATTATCATCATCTGGGGATGGAACCCCCGGCTATTTTTAAATATAAGTGATAAATTTACGCCTGCCCCCTTTTTTTTGCAACCTTTAAGTACCCGGGCATATGTTTTTCGGTATTCTAAAGTCATATATCATTGATATTTATAGGTTTTGTTTTGAGGAATATATGCCCGGGTACTTATAATTCAGCCCACCTACTTCAGGTGGAACAACCTTTAAAATCAATCGTCTTAGCAGCCATAATTTAAGGAGCTGCAACCAGCAGATCCAGCTCTGAGTCATAGGCTTCAATCACCTGATCCCAGGCATGCTGTCCCATCTCCTGGATCAGTTCTTGTCTCAAGGGGGCAAAACGGGGGTAATTGACAATAATGTTTTCAAGCATACTGGGAAGATATTTGTATTCTCGATAAATCAAATTTTTATGGAATTTATGGGGTATAATTTCCGGATAGGCCAGGCGATCTGGCAACAAAGGGATGCAACCATGGCGCACCGCTTCCACCACGGAAATACCAAAATTTTCCTGATTGGCCGTACTTACCACAATGGCCCCCCGGCTCAGCCATGTTTTATATGCCTCCCTGGATGCCACATACCCCCAGTGAACAATCTCTTTCTGGAAAAATAACCGGGCCGATTCAAAAGCAGCAGGCACCTTTGAACCCCCTTCTCCCAGCAGTGCCAGTTGAAAAGGAATTTTCTTTAGTTTTAAAATTTTCAGGGCTTTAAAAAAAGGGCCAGGATTTTTATCAAATTCCCACCGGTGATTCCATATAACCAAAGGGGGATCCAGCCAGGGTACTCCGGGAATGGCCTCTCCCCCCGGAAAAGGACACCCGGGATGGAGTACACCGGATTTTTCAGCAAGGGCATGTTCACACCATGTAATGTTTTCCCCGGGTATCCGGTTTAACAATTTAGACGCACCCTCCAGAAAATCCCGGCGATGGAACCGGGAATTAAACACAATGCGCCGGGCTGCCAGGGCAGTTGTGATATTGATTAGCCCCAAGGAATCATCCCGTTGTTTTCCCTGAAACAAGGGGTAGGTCAATTGGTTCTCATGGAAATAGACCAGGCAGGGGGGAAGGGATTTTTCCGCCAGGGCCATGAAATCTGCAAGGTTCATCATGTCCGAAGTGATGATGCCATCATATGCCCCATATGTTTTTTTCTTTTCGATAAATTGCAGGGCAGCCCCCCGCATGCGCCATTTCCAGAACGTGTCCGGCAGGGTCAAAAGTTCAATGTCATGCCTGGAATGTGCCTGCCATCCCAGGGCAAATGACTTGTGGGAGCCACCAAAAAACGGCTCCATAAATAGAAATCGCATTTATTCCTTTCCCATATAGCTGCCACGGGCAGAGCGTATTCTGGCCCCGGCCTGCCCACAACCAAGCATAGAAGAATGTTAGATAGGTCTACTCTTTCATATAAAAAAAACCTAAATGGCTGTAAAACCAGCCACACGAAAAACGAAAGTCATATAATTTTAGCATATTGCTGAAACTTTCATAGAAACCCACATATCCTGCCGGACACAACAAATATTGAAAATGATATCATGCCGCCCCCGGGGAGGGGTAATGGAAGCGACCCGGAACTGTTAGACAGCCCAATTGGTCTGTTCCATTACCCCTCCCCGGGGGCTCTGCTGAGGCTACTTGGACACTTCATTTTCATATAAAACTGCCACAGTCAGACCGTATTATAGTCTCTGCCTGCCCTCAAGGAAGCTTAAAAGCATCCTTTGATTTGCCGGGACTTTCTTATAAAAACTCCATCCGACGTTCCCGCCAGGGCAGTTGCCGGGGGCGGCATTATAGCACTTTGAATCTTTGTTGTGCCGGAGTGATCAAACGAGCAATAAAACCCAATTTTGCCATTTATAGCACAACTCCAATCAAGAGGAAAACAAGGGTCGAGAATTCTGATTTCAAGCTTTATTTATCAAAAGACTTGACTATTTCACCACTTTTGCGTTTTGAAAGGAATAGAAAATAACTGTTTTTATCTTTACACCTCCCGCCGGAGAGGATATTAACCAAGTTAAAAATATTTTTTTACACTTAATTTTGCCCAGGAGCATATGTAATGACAGACGATGTTGAAAAAAAAGAAGCGTCCGCCGACCAAGAAGAGAGCTTTGCCGAACTTTTTGAAGCCTTTGGCTCAGATATCAGCCATGATGTCCATCAGGGTGATAAAATTCAGGGAAAGGTAATTGCCATCGGTACAAACAGTGTATATGTCAGCACCGGATCCAAAAGCGACGGTGTGGTGGATAAAGCAGAACTCCTGGATGAAAATGGAGAACTCCCCATTGCCGAGGGGGATACCCTGGAACTTTATGTGGTCTCCATGACGGAAAGTGAAATCATCCTGTCCAAAGCCCTTTCCGGAGCTGGCACCCTTGATGCGCTTGAAGAGGCATCCTTTACTAAAACCCCGGTGGAAGGCAAAGTTACCGAAACCATAAAGGGCGGATTCAGCGTAGATGTCATGGGACAAAGAGCCTTTTGCCCGGTCAGTCAAATTGACATCAGGTACGTTGATACACCGGAAGACTATGTGGGACAGCAACTAACATTTATCATCACCCGGTTTTCCGAATCAGGACGCAATATTGTGATCTCCCGACGGGATCTTCTGAACCGGGAAATCAAAGCATCCCGGGAAGAATTTTTAAAAGATCTCAAGGAAGGTGATACCTGCCAGGGCCGTGTGGTAAAACTCATGCCCTACGGTGCATTTATTGAACTTTCCCCGGGTGTGGAAGGTATGGCCCACATTTCTGAACTTTCCTGGTCCCGGGTGGAGAAGGCCGAAGAGGTTCTCTCCCCGGATGAGACCGTCGCCGTAAAAGTGTTGAAGATAGAGAAAAGAGACGACCAGGACAGCCCCAAAATTTCCCTTTCTTTAAAACAGCTCTCTTCAGACCCTTGGGAAAGGGCCATGGAAACCATCCGCCCGGGAGATCAATTCACCGGCAAGGTGGTGAGACTGGCACCCTTTGGGGCCTTTGTTGAAATAGAACCTGGCGTTGACGGTCTGGTTCATTTGAGTGAAATGAGTCACACCCGTCGCATTGTCAAAGCAGAAGATGCCGTGTCCCAGGGAGAGCAAATCCAGGTGGTTGTTAAAGAAATCAACCCCGATCAGAAACGGATTTCCCTGAGCATGAAGGATGCCCTGGACGACCCCTGGGCCGGAGTGACGGAAAAATATCAGCCCGGTCAACCCGTGGAAGGAACCGTTGAAAAAAGAGAACAATTTGGCCTATTCATTAATTTGGAACCCGGTGTAACAGCCCTTCTTCCCGCATCACTCATGGGCAAATCCACCACATCCGCCGATTTTGATCGATTAAAACCAGGGGACAAGGTCTCCCTGGTGGTGGAAAATACCGATGAAGATGCCCGCAGGATCAGCCTGGCACCCTCGGATCTCAGGGAAAAAGAAAATTGGAAACCCTTTGTACCATCGGAAAAAAAGAGCCTTGGCACCATGGGTAGCCTGTTAATGGAAGCCATGGAAAAAAATAAAAAATAGGGATTGTGTAGAATCACTCAGAGCCTTATATCCCCTGAAGGCGGCTCAACCTGCTGCCTTCAGGTTTAAAAAGAATCATTGTGTACAGGAAAACAGACATGGGTAAAATTACCATTGAAGATCTAAAAAAGATAAAAGAGAAAACCGCCGGAATAGTAGGCCAGCGGGAGGGAAACGCCACCGTTACCATCCATGTTCACATGGGAGACTGTGGTATTGCAGCAGGGTCAAGAGAGGTAATGACAGCTCTTCTTGAAGCCCGGGCAGATGCAGATCGATCAGACATCATGGTCATTGCTACAGACTGTGTGGGAAAATGCCAGGATGAGCCCATGATAACCGTTGAAGAAAAAGGAAAAACCCAGGTGCAATACGGTAAATTAGACCCGACAAAAACCCGTCAAATTTTCCAGGGTCATATTCTTGACGGCCAAATCCAAAAAAAATTTCTCATGGCCGCAGAATAAGGGAGTTCCCCGAAAATAAGCAACCACTATGCCCAGCTTAATACGCTGATATTGCATTATAAAAAATTTTAATTTGGTAGTTTATTATCGTTCAAGCCCCTAAGTTTATTAGAAAATAGAACTTTCAGGCAACCTCAGCAGAGCCCCTCCCCCGATGGGTAATAGGAACCGGCCAATTGTGCCGTCTACGGTTCCGGCCGGGCCCATTGCCCGTCGGGGGAGGGGCGGCATGATATCATTTGGCTCCGCGTCTACGACCCAATATTCGTTGTGTCCAGCAGGACATGCCCGTTACATGAAAGAGTAGACGTATCTAACATTCTTTCATACTTCATTATGGGCAAGCCAGGGCCAGAATAGGGTCTGCCCGTGGCAGTTATCTCTGCCTCTGGGCTCTGAAACCGAACCATTTAAGCTTGGGATATAAGTTTGCGCTATCATTTTTTTTGATGACCGATATGGGTACTCCTTGATCATGGCAAGAATTTTTACAGATACACACCATAAGATAACCCTTGAAAAACCCGGGGCAGACACCTACATTAAAATCAGTTATCCCTTGAAGTATGGCATCCACTCGGAGATTGAAACCCAGGATGCCATACTTCAGTTCAATCGCAACCATGAGATTGTCCGGGCCAAGGGTAAGGACAGCGACTGGATACAACCCACGGAATGGTTGAAAAGAAGCATGGGCAATGACTGGATCTATTACTCCACAGGGGGATATGCCGGGGTGTTTGAAGCCACGGGAGAGTATTACCTTCCCAACCTGCCCTACCCCACCAATTCACTCCTTGGGGGCAAGCCCTTGAAGGAACCCGCTGTGATGCGCATTACCCACGCCTGGCATGACAGGGTTCAGGAAATAAAAGCCCAATGCACCCAAACCCACCCGGCAGTGCAATCCTTTCTGGAACAGGTGTTGGCAAACACCCCAAAGACACTTGAAAAAAAAGCCCGGGAGCTGTTTGACATTGCCGATGGTCGGATAACGGTGATGCCCCCGGATGCCCGGCATGTGGATTATGATATCATTCCCCTGACCATTTCCCATGGCTGTATCTATAAATGCAAATTCTGCCGGGTTAAAACAGATCGCCCGTTTTCCATGATATCTGAGTCAGAAATTTACTCAAAAATAATCCGATTAAAAAGACTCTATGCCAGAGACCTTATTAATTACAATGGACTCTTTCTGGGGGAACATGATGCCCTGAATGCCGATGCAGAACTGATCCTTTTTGCTGCAACAACTGCCTACCAGGAATTTAATTTTAAAAATGCCTATATGAAAGGGCCAAGGTTGTTCATGTTTGGCAGCGTTGACTCCCTTTTAAAGGCTCCCTCGTATCTGTTTGAAAGACTCAATGACCTTGATTATCTGACCCATATCAACATCGGCCTTGAATCCGCCAACCAGGAGACTCTGGATCTCATCGGAAAACCCATCACCACGGCCCAGGTATTAAACGCCTTTGATAAAATGCAGGAGATCAACCAGCATTACCCCCGCATTGAGATCACAGCCAACTTCATCATGGACGACACCCTGCCCAAGGAACATTATTCTTCCTTCCTTGCCCTTGTGCGAGACAACATCCCCCGGCCCCGGGACAAAGGTGCCATTTATCTATCCCCCCTTCGCATCAATGCCCCTTCCCGATCCGTGCTGTTCCAGTTCAATGAACTTAAACGCCACAGTCATCTACCCACCTACCTTTATATTATTCAGCGATTATAACGGGCATGTCCTGCTGGACACAACGAATATTGGGTCGTAGACGCGGAGCCAAATGGTAGTATGCCGCCCCCTCTTTTCAATCATCAAGGGATGTGATATGGGAGACCCCATGGAAAAAATAAGATATGTATCTGTCCACGGTGGCCACAGTGGCGAATTCTGTGACCATGCCAAGGATGATTTGGAAGATATCATTGAGCAATACATTAAAATGGAATTTGCATGGGTGGGCATCACCGAACATGTGCCCCCCCCCACCGATGCCCAAAGATATCCCGATGAAATTGAGAAAGGCACCACCGCTGCCTTTATCCAGGAACGGTTTGCCCGTTATATGGCCCACTGCCGTCACCTCCAGGCTAAATATAAAAAAAAACTCACCCTTTTTGTGGGATTTGAAACTGAAACCTGGAATGGATGTCTGCCCTATATCCAAGAACTTGTCCAGCAGTTCAGGCCCGACTATATCGTGGGGTCTGTCCACCATGTGGATGATATATGTATTGATTATTCCTCTGAATTATATCATGGGGCTGCCCGGGCCGTGGGGGGCATTGATGCCCTTTACTGCCGGTACTTTGATCAGCAGCATGAAATGCTTTTGACCCTTAAGCCCGCCGTTGCCGGACATTTTGATCTCATTCGAATTTTCGATACCGCCTATGAAGAACGATTAAAAAGACCAGAGATATGGCAGAGAATCACCCGGAATCTGGCGTGCATTAAAACACTTGATACGGCCCTGGATTTTAACCTGCGTGCCCTGAAAAAAGGGGCTGTGGAGCCCTATGTTTCCAAGGCAATTCTTCACCAGGCAGCGCACATGGGGATCCGGATTATTCCAGGTGATGATTCCCACGGAGTGGCAGACATCGGCAAATACATGGATGTTGCCATGGAACAATTAAAAATGGCTGGCATCATGACACCCAATTGGCTGCCCCCACGCCTGTATAATTCAACACCATGATTTCAAAATTTGAACCTGGACGTATTTGAGGAAGAGTCAGACTTGCGTGTTTATTTATAAATCCACATGGCAGCAACTACCTGCCACAACGAATATTGAAAATGATATCATGCCGCCCCCCCCCCAACGGGCAATGGGCCCCCGGAACCGTAGACGGCCCAATTGGCCGGTTCCTATTACCCATCGGGGGGGGCTCTGCTGAGGGTACTTGGACACTTCATTTTCATACAAAACATACATGGCTGTAACCACCAGCCACAACGAAAAATGTGAAAGTCTTTTAATTCCAGCGTGTTGGTTAGACTTTCTTATAAACTGCCACGGGCAGACCGTATTCTGGCCTCGGCCTGTCCACAACGAAGCATGAAAATCCGTCAAATTTGCCAGGACTTTCTTATAAAAAAAATGGAAAAAGAAACAAAGGAGAAATGCTCCATGAAAGCCGTTGTTCAACGGGTTAAAAATGCCCGGGTAACCGTTGGAGGGATACCCACCGGAGAAATAAGCCAAGGACTCACGGTACTTTTAGGGGTTGCAAAAGGGGATACCCCTGGGGATGCCACCTTTCTTGCGGAAAAAATTATTCATTTAAGAATCTTTGAGGATAAGGCCGGGAAAATGAATCATTCCCTCATGGACATCAAGGGAGATCTGCTGGTGGTCTCCCAATTCACCCTGCTGGCAGACGTCAAAAAAGGGCGTCGCCCCTCCTTTACAAAAGCGGCCCCCCCGGATGAGGCCAGGGCACTGTATGAACAATTCATCGAAAAAGCCCGGCACATGGGGATTCACACCCAGACCGGTGAATTCCAGGCCATGATGGATGTCTCTCTGGTCAACTCAGGACCGGTAACCCTTATTCTGGACACAACAACCCTATGAAATACGATAACCTGAGCGTGGTGCTTGTGGCACCCCAAGGGCCCCTTAATGTGGGTTCAACCTGTAGAAGCATGATGAATTTTGGCTTTTCCGATCTAAGACTGGTCAATCCCTGCAAGGAGTACCAGGGCCTGGAGGCCAGAAAGATGGCATTGAGCGCCCAGCCCATGCTAAAAAATGCCAAGGTGTTTGACCGTCTGGAAGATGCCCTGGCCGACTGTCATCTGGCCTTTGGCACCACCCGACGATTTGGAAAACATCGAAACAATCTTTTACCCCCCGATGTGGCCGGAAAAAAGATAGCAGATCTGGACGACTCCGTTCGATGTGCCCTTGTCCTTGGCCGGGAAGACAACGGGCTTACCACAGAAGAACTTTCCCTGTGCCAGCATTTTATCACCATTCCCACGGAGGAGGCCTTTGCATCCATGAATCTCTCCCATGCCCTGACGCTCTTTCTCTATGAAATTGCCAAGGGTATGAAATCCGGCCATCAACGACCCATGACCCAAAGGCAACCTGCCACCATGGATGCCTCAGAGCAGATGTATGCGCACATGCGAAAAACCCTGTGCGCCATCGAATATCTGGATCCCCAGAATCCCGACCACCTGTTGAAAACCTTTCGAAGAATATTCAGCAGGGCCAGCCTCGGGGAACGGGATGTTAAAATTATCCGTGGGCTCATGAGCCGCATTGATTGGATTCACGAACACCGGAAAAAATAAAGCGTGCCCATAATTTATCCTGGCCTTTAAATGGCCACAAACATACCCTGGCCTGTTTTTTGTATCAAACCATCTTTTTTGAGTTTATACACAGTGTCTGCCACTTTTTTGGCACCGAACCCCGTTTTTTTCTCAATACTTTTGGAATCAAGTCCTGTCTCGCTGTTCTTAATCTGCTTTAAAACTATCATACCAGCGGTGACCCGGGCTTTTCGCCCAACGGTTTTTTTCTTTGCTTTTACTTTTACTTTTGCTTTTTTCGATGTCAGAGCCGTTTTGGCCTGTTTTGCCTTTTTCTTCGGAGATTTTTTAGATGCTGGTTTAACAGGAGCCGATTTTTTCTCAGGCGATGTGGGTGCCACCACCTTGGCCTGTTCAACCTCTTTATCCAAAGGTTTCACAGATTTTTCCTCAACAGAAACTCCGATATCCTTGGGTGAAGGGGTAAGCGAAGGTGTCGTCTCTGCTCCGACATCACTGGCAACCTCTTTTTCCGGAACGATTTCTTCTGTTATGGCATCAATCGTTTCGTCTTCTACAACATCAACCGATTCTGTTTCCAAGGATCTGGATGCCTTGGTTTTTTGATTTTTTAGCTCCACTTCAAATTGTTCAAAAAACTTTACAACAGTACCAATTCCTGTAGAAATAGTACTGAATTGTTTTTGAATTTTTTCCATTGAATCTTTATCTGCTTCAATTTTAATTTCGATTTTCATGGGCGAATAATTTCCTAAGTTTTTTTAAAAATTATGGGATTAAAGAACAAGCATAATTTAACAAAACTAACACCGGGAATCGATTCAAGTTCGATAAGCCATTTTTACCTGTCATACGGGTAAGCGGTGTCATAACTTTGTTATTGTCGTCTGCTGGATTCACAAGAATTTAGATATCATGGTGTTTTTATAAATCTTTTTCCCACAATATTCAATATAAAAAATCAAAAATTCTAATTTTGACTATCCAGGGGAGTTCATGGGGGGAAGACAAATTTAGAATCTCCCAAACTTTCGTGAAGAATGTTTAAACGAACAACGACTTTTCTCTTGAAAAATTTTTAATTTTCTATACACTCAAATTTATGAATACATTAAAATTAACACTACTTATTGTACAGACATTTCTTTTGGTGTATTGCCTGCCCATCAGGGCCGGAGAAATCCAGGAAGTCACCCCAGCGGCCATGGTTCTGAGCCATGCGGTCATGTGTGAATCCATTGAAGATTTTAAGCCCCAAAATCCTGCCATTGTGTTTTCCATTGATCTTGGCAAAGTGTTTTGCTTCACCACCTTTGAGCAGATCAAAGAAACAACTCATATTTATCATAAATGGTTTCAGGTAGATCGACTGGTTTCCAAGAAAAAATTGACCCTGAAACCGCCCCAGTGGTCCACCATCAGCAGCATGCAGCTACGCATGGCTGATAGAGGCCCCTGGTACGTGGAAATAACAGACAAAGACGATACGCTTCTCCAACGTTTACGATTCAGCATATCAGATTAAAGGAACTTCATGATAGATGCCTTGACCTTCATGGCCAGCCTCCGGTGGCAAGATTTTTTGGACATCGGGTTGAACGTATTTATTCTTTTCAGGCTCTACGTACTCTTCAGGGGATCAAGATTGATTCACATCATGCCCATGGTCATGGTTCTCTGGATTTTAAAGGGCGTTGCACTTTCCGCAGGGCTTGTGGTGACCAGCTGGGCCATCCAGGGAATCATTGCGGCAGCGGCACTGATTCTTATCATCGTCTTCAGAGATGAGATCGCCTCGGTGTTTCAGGCCAGAAACCTTAAAACTCTTTTATGGGGATTCCCCTCCCGGGGTGACATCACCTCCCTGGATATCATTGCCCAGAGTACCTTTGAAATGGGAAAAAATAAAATTGGTGCCCTAATGGTTTTTCCTGCGGCCAAAGAAATCAATGACATTATCCAGGGGGGCATTGACTGGGATGGGAAACTCTCCCGGGAGATGCTGTTAAGCATTTTCTGGGATAAAAACCCCGTACATGACGGGGCTCTTATCATCAAAGGGAATCGAATTTCACGAGTTGGAGTTATTCTACCCCTTTCCCGGCGCAATGATTTACCCTCCCGATACGGTACCCGTCACCGGGCAGGCTTGGGTTTGGCCGAATCTTCCGATTGCCTGGTGATAATCGTTTCCGAAGAATCAGGTCGCGTGACAGTTGTTAAAGAAAATGAAATACAAGATATTAGAAACATGGAACAATTAAAAATCATCCTCGAGGGTCATTCGGGAAAGGGAAAAAAAAGAAATTCTGCACTGTGGAAAAATATGTTTGAATATGGGACTTCAGCCCTTGTGTGCCTGACGCTGGTCACCGGCATCTGGTTTGGTCTTTCCAGGGGCAGAGAAACCCTTAAAACCGTTGTCGTCCCTCTGGAATACACCGATATCCAGAAAGATTTTGAAATCATCGAATCCTCCACCAACACCGTGACCCTTCACCTTGGGGGATCGGTGCCCCTGCTCAAATCCCTGGGCCCCGAGAAGATCAAAATAATCCTGAAACTCAATGCAGCATCCGCTGGCGAAAACATCTACACCGTCTCCAGTAAAAATATTCTCCTGCCCCCCGGGGTACACCTGAAAAAGGTGGAACCATCCAGTGTCACCCTGGTGCTTGACGGTACCATTGCTATGCAACTTCCCATCCAGTTAAACTGGTCCGGAAAATTATCCGAACAACTTATTCTGGCCCAAGCACAGATTAAGCCACAAAACATTACAGTGACAGGCCCCCAGAAAATTCTTAAAACCATCACCACCCTTTACACGGAAAAGATACCTCTGAACACCATAAATGAATCCGGAAACAGGGAAGTGGCTGTGATCCTACAGCCCTCATCCCTGAAGGTGCCGGATAAAAAAAATATGGTGACTGTTACTTACACCGTTGTTAAAAGGGAAGAAGAACCCCTTCAGTAAAACCGTCACCCCAAATATTTTATTGTAAATGTTTGGACAGTGTCCCATATTCCTCTAAGTTGGGACTATGTAGCATGCGAATGCTATGTGAGCAGGCTCAAATAGGTGAAGATGGGGTGCTGGCCGAATATCTATCCAATGCCCAGCACGTCCCTGGCATATTTAATGCTTTTAATGCATGCATCCATCTCTTTTTGCCGGGCCACTTCCACAGAATCTTCTCCCATGTCCCATTCAATCTCAAAGGTGATACGATCGGTGGGGGAAAGTTCTCGAATGGTATTGTAGGTTTTAAAACAATCGATGTCTCCATCCCCCAGGGCCACCCCATGGAAACGGATGCCAAACTGATCCCGATCCAGCTTATGATCGCAAAAATGGTTAGAAAAGGCATAGGGGGCCAGTTTTTCCACGGCATCTTCGGGATTTTCAAGGACACCCATGGAGTTCACGGTATCCACACAGGCTCCCACCAGGGGATGATTGATCTGTTCAATGAGCCAGATAATTTCATCACTAAATGTTTCGGTATGATTTTCCAGGGCCAGTTTGATTCCCGTTTTTTCCAAGACCGGAAGAACAGCCATCACCTCGTCATAGACATCACATAACTGCCGCATGACCTTGGGATGAAAACAGCTACCATACAATGGACGGGGCCGTCGGATATCAAGGCTGAGTTTGGCCAGATCCGCCCCCAGTTTATGGGTGATGTGAATCCCCTCTTCGATGGTGTCAGTGAGCCTGGGATCAAACTCTTCGGCCCGGGAATAATTATATTCCAGATAAAGTCCATGATCCTTTGCCGCCTGCTTTACCTCCTGGAGGCGATCATCCTCCTTGGTTTCAAGGTCACACCCTGTAATATGCAGCCCGTCAAGCCCCCATTCCACCGCCTTGTCCATCAACTGCAACAAATTCATCTCTTTGGGTCTTGGCTCCGCCTGAATACCCCAGTTTTGCCCCAATCCCCACAGATGCAGTGTATAGGTATGAAGTCCAAGTTTCATTTTTTTTCCCATGCTAAACTTCCTCATAATTAATCGTTTGTCCAGCCCAATTTCGCATCATTAATTGATAACGTGAAACTTAATGACCAAATGTTTTAGATAACATATTGGGGAGGGGGCTGGCTTGTCAATATAAAAAAATTGGGGTTGGTCATAACATCGACCAATCGTCATAATTGATGAGCCAATTGGCTCAGGCGTCAAAAGAATTCCCTGAATGACAGGACTTATTAAGATCTTCCCCAAAGAGCACATAAAAGAGGGTTGTTTTCACCCTGCCTGGAATGGTATGAGTGGTGTCTTCAATCTCGATTTGTTTGCCCATGGAGAAAAATAGAATGGATTTATTTTTAGAATTTGGGTACCTGGGGCAATTTATTTCTTCCTTTCTGGCGGCCACCATCCTGCCATTAAGTTCGGAACTTGTACTGACCCTGCTCCTTGCCAACCACTATGATCCCGTGGGGGCAATCGCCATTGCCACGCTGGGTAATGTACTGGGATCTGTATTTAATTATGCCATGGGATTCTGGGGTCGCATGGTGGTGGTCAAACGAATATTAAAAATTTCAGATGAGGCGGTTGAAAGAGCCACACAGCGATTTTCACGCCATGGCGTTTTTTCCCTGTTCTTTGCTTGGGTCCCTATCATAGGCGATCCATTGACTGTGGTTGCTGGTGTACTAAAAGTTAACTGGTTTATCTTTTTATCCCTTGTTACCACGGGAAAATTGTTGCGCTATATTGTCATTGGATATGCCGTCATGTAAAAACGATAGTTAAAATATTTAGGAATGAGTTTTAAATAACTTACCTGCGCTTCTTAGGGAACAAATTTTTAAATCTGTCCCCGCCTCCGTGATGGCGTGATGAAAAAAGTATTTCGGACTCATTCCTTAATAAATACTTTGTAAAACTTTTGTCCCCCTTCCCGTACATCTTTGACTTTATAAAAAAATTCATCCATAAATATTTTCACTGACTATTCCCCCTTATTTCGTCAACTACCCAAGTCTGAAGAGCTTGGGTTTTACGGGCTAAATCTCATATTATAGATCAACGGCCCATGTGCTGAAGACTTACACCAGGGAGAACCACCTTGTCCCATACAATTTTTGATACCCCGGTACTACAAAGAATAATGCCGCGCATCTCTCACCTTATATTAAAAATTGCCGGATGGCGGGTTGAAGGCAGTATTCCCAATAGTACCCGGTTTGTTATCATTGCAGCACCCCACACGTCTAACTGGGATTTACCCTTTATGCTCTTAGTCTCATTTGTCATGAAAATGAAAATTAACTGGATGGGAAAAGATGCTATTTTTCGCAAACCCTTCAGGGGTCTTTTCAAATGGCTGGGGGGCATTCCCATTGACAGAAGCAGCAGCAATAATGTTGTTCAACAATCCATTGAAACCCTGACCCATAACGATAATCTGGCCCTGATAGTCCCCCCTTCGGGAACCCGACAACGGGTGGCCCGCTGGAAAATGGGATTTTATCACATCGCCAACGGGGCAAAAGTGCCCATTGCATTGGGCTTTCTGGACTATCAAAGAAAAGCAGGTGGTATTGGCCCCCACTTGGTACCCCAGGGAGATTTGGCCGCAGACATGGAAATCATCAGTAAATTTTATTCCCAGGTGACAGGAAAATATCCGGAAAATGCCATACTTCCCCCCAGCGCCAAAAAGAACACCCCTTAAAATTGGCATCCATCATATGAACTCAAAAACGATTTACTCTTTTTTGGGAAAAAAACCCTAATAACCCTCGGTTCGATAGACATCATAACATGCTGTAATCTAAATACAATTTTATGTGGATTTTTTATTTGTTATTTTTTTATATCAATAAATTCAATTTGTTATAAAAAAATGGTCGAACCGATGGTAATAATGGGAAATGCCTTTAAAGAGTTTAGGGGAACTTTGAGCGATGCCTTAGAATGTCTCCCCAAGAAGAGGGGGCGCTTCCCTTTTTTACGAATTATTATTGCTTTTTTTCCATTTTGGTCTACTTTATAGAATGTTTTAAGAGTGATAACTCATAAATAAAGGAGACCCAATATGCGCGTTGCCACATTGTATAAAAATCAGACACAGCCCAGTATTTCTTTTGAATTCTTCCCTCCCAGGGATAAAAAAGCCGAGGCAGGATTTAGCACTATTGTTGACCAATTGGCCACACTGGCACCCGATTATATGTCCATGACCTTCGGAGCTGGCGGGTCAACAAGTGAAGGCTCTTACCAGGCCGTTAAAATGATGCAACAAGAAAAAAAGCTGCCCACCGTGGCCTACCTGGCCGGATTTGGACTTAGCCCCGACAGCATCACCACAGTCCTGGATCGCTACAAAACTCTTGGCATTAAAACCATCTTTGTCCTGCGGGGGGACGAACCCCGGGGCACCGATTTTGTTTCCCATCCAGATAGCTTCTCCTATGCCTCAGACATCCTGAAATTCATCAATGATCGCTACGACTTTGATCTGGGATGCGCTGGCTACCCCGAGGCCCATGTCCAGGCAGAGAGTCTGGAAAAAGACATTGAATACCTCAAGTTGAAACAGGATAACGGCGCACAATACGTGGTGGTTCAGTATTTTTATGATAATGCTTTGTTCTACACCTATGTGGACAAATGCCGGGCCGCTGGTGTCACAGTTCCCATCATTCCGGGTATCATGCCCATCTACACCGCAAAACTTACCAATATGCTTTGCAAACTATGTGGTTCCACCCTGCCAGCAGGGGTTAAAAAACAACTGGACGGCACAAAAGATGCGAAGGAAGCCGCAGCATTGGGCATGGATGTGGCATTTGAACAATGTAAAGATCTTCTGGCCCATGGCGTGGGGGGTCTCCATTTTTACACCATGGATCGGGTTCCGTCGGTGACTCGTATTGTGCAAAGATTAAGAGAGGAAGGACTTATTAAATAACAGGCACGTCCTGCCGAACACAACGAATATTGAAAATGGCATTATGCCGCCCCCCCCGATGGGCAATGGGCCCGGCCGGAACCGTAGACGGCCCAATTGGCCGGTTCCTATTACCCATCGGGGGGGGCTCTGCTGAGGGTACTTGGACACTTCCTTTTCATATAAAACTGCCACGGGCAGACCGTATTCTGGCCTCGGCCTACCCACAACGAAGCATGAAAGAATGTTAGACGTGCCAACTCTTTCATATAAAAAAAACCAAATCAAACAATCAGGAAACATAGAGATGGCAGACAAACTGGATCAATTTCTGGATGACCTCCAGGAAAAAATATTTGATGAAGCAAGGGACGTGTTGGGTGACAAGGGATTTCATCGATGGCAAAATCCCAGATTCAGAGGAAAACTCACCCACTGTGATGTCCATGCCCACACCGTTGGAGCCTGCGGGGATTCCATGGACATCTATCTTAAATTCGACAACGAAATAGTGTCAGAAGCCTCCTACATAACTGATGGGTGTGGTTCCAGCAATGTGTGCGGCTCCTTTGCCGCAGAGTTGAGCCTGGGAAAACGGGCAGAGGAACTTGCCGACATCACCGGGGAACTCATTCTCTCAAAACTTGGAGAGGTTCCCGAAGATGATCAGCATTGTGCATTTCTGGCGGCTGGTACCGTGCAAGAGGCATTGAAAAGATACTATACTGCCGACAATAGAAAAAAAAAGAAAACAACCCAATGAACGACGACCAGGAGATGATAACAGTTCAGGTCAATCTGAACATCACAGTTGAGGCATTGCAAACCGTTGTGGCCAATGCCAAAGAAGCTGCAGGAAAAGATGAGCGGGGAATTTACCGTGTGGATACGGCTGACTGTCTGGGAAAAATGATTTCACAATTTCTGCATGATCGTGATTTTAATGCGTTTGCCCAGGACATGAAGAACTACACTTGATCTTCAAAAGTATGGAGCCTGATAAAAAAAATCAGGCTCCAAAATAAAAGGCTACTACACCAAATCTTAAATCTATCGGGGGATAACCGAAACTGAAACCACCTGATATTCAAAGGGTTTTTTCATGAATAATCCCGAGAAATTTATGATTCAGTGTACTACCCGCCTAAAGCGGGACAATTTTCAGCCTTGTTGATTATGCATATCAAGGCTATTCAGGCCATTGATTTGACACCTTGTCCCGGCTTAGGTGGGTAGCCTGGAGCATGGAAAATCCCTTGAAAAAAATACGGTAATCTTCGGCTGCAAAAATTTGTGGGGGCTCCCTTGGGGTTTGAAAAGGTCTGTTTCAGGAGAATCGATGACCCTGTTGACTTAGTACAAATTACTGGACTATAGACACAATATGTTGAATGTTAAATCACCCGACGTCAAGATGCTGTATTTTTATTTTGCAAAAAGCGACTTAATCAACAGGCTCATCAATTGATTTCAGCAGGAAATATCCTGGTTCAAGTCAAAAACCTTAAAACCAATATTTCCCACACAGTAGATAACATACCTTGAAATCTTTGCCTCTGAATATTCCTGCATAAGCCCCTCAATATATCCGTTTATCTGCTCTGTATCCCCTTCCTGCAACTGAAAATCCCCAAGGGAGCACTTAAACTTTAAAAATTGTGTGTTGGAGTAGTATTTAAACTCGATCACCATCCTTATACCGGCATAGGATTCATGATATTTACCCATAAATTCAAGATCAGATCTGCCCTTTGGGTATGACCGCTCCACATTGAATGTAAACCAGTTTGAAAGATACCTGCTGCAAATCTCGTAAAAGGTTGTGCGGTAAAAATTTTCATTCAACTGCTGGAATATGGCTTCTGGAAGTTGCGAAATATAAAGTTCCCAGTATCCTGCAAAAAGATTTTTCATGTCTAAATCTTTGAGAAACTGTTTCATTATTTTCTGATATTTTGTTGATACATCTATGTGATGCAATTCATTGAAATACTCCACAAATATCTGGCGCATGTTTAGGTTTGGAAGCTTCAGAGTAAAAGGATCTTTCCTTGTGAGCATTCCAAGGTAATAAAAGGAGATGGCAAAAAAGCCCTTCTTGAAGAACTGACTGACATTAAATCTTGATGTGAGCAGGACATCATCATATTCAACGGTATTATGCAGTGTCAGTTGCGTGACAAAAGTCTTTGCATTGTCAGGATTTGCCCCGCACAGTCGCTTTACCCATGAAATGTCTGTCTTTAGATTCAGATCTGTAAGATGTCGGGGTATGGTTTTATACTCACAAAACCAGTTCAGAAAATAGAGAAGCATAGTTGAATTGTAGAGGGATTCACTGCTTTCCTGAGTGAAACGGTAGCCGTCATATTGATTTTTGATAAGATGGTTTACTATCGATCTTGTGGATGAATCAATTTTATAATCAAGATATATTTCATCAAGCAGTGCATCCACTTCAGCTTGGGTAAAGCCAAGCATACTTTCAAATTTAGGGGCCAATGTGATAAAGGTTCCGATGTTGTAAGCTGATGCCAGTTCATCAATGGTGATGGGCAAAACCCCTGTTATAAAAACATTTTTTATTGCACGCTTCTGGCGACCCTCTTTCAGTATTTTGAAAAAAGTTTTCAAAAAACCGCCATCTTCGGTTACTTTATGGTAGACAAGATCGTTATGGGTCATGATAAGCTGGTTTGCAAAATTATCGTATTCATCTATAATGACAAAAAGAGGTGGCATATTTTCCATTATAATACAATCCAGTATTGACTGAAGATTGCTTGCCGCACTTTCCCCTTCGTTTACAGAAACCTGATCTTTAAAATATGCCCTGGCAGTTCTCACAAGGGTTTTTAGGCGCAGGTTGCAGACATGATTAAAGCTTTTTTGTATCTCAATCAGCCCCCCAGTCTCCACAATGGAAAAATCAAGGTGTAAAACAAGGCAGGAATTCCTAAATGGTGTTGGATTGCTGCCAATAAAGGTGTTATCAAAAAGTTCATCAAACTGATTTTTTTGCCTGATACTGTAATAATGCTCCAGCATACTACAGAACAAGGATTTTCCAAAGCGTCGGGGACGTAGAAAGATGGGATTTTTTACATTTTCAAGCCTGGCAATATATTCTGTTTTATCAACAAGGTATCCATTTTCTTTTATGATGCTTTCATAGTTTGCCTCAGCATATAAAATCCTTTTAATCGTCTTTGGCATTTGCTATCTCCTCGATCTTGAATTCCCCATCTATTTTCAATTCCGTCCTGAAAAATATATGATAATCTAAAATTATCTTTCCTTTTCTTCCTGTTTCGTCGAGGTAATTTCACTGAAAAGGATCTTTCAGCCAGCGCTACGTTCTCCACAGGCTTAAAATTCCGTGGGACTCACGGTATATATTGTTATGGCATTACAGCATTGTCTCTGATATTTTGTTCAGCATTTATGTCACGATCTGCCTTGTGCCCACAGGCGGGGCAGACAACAATGGATCATCGCGGATTTGTGTGAAAATTCATAGTTTCCAATGTGTAAACACTGAGCATTGTGTACTACAATCTATCCAAATCACACGAATCCGCAAAGATCCGATTATTTGGCATCCTTCATATGACCATAGAAATACTTTACAGTCTTTTGGGGAAAAACTCCCTGCAAATGGGGACTGCCCTGAAAAAGTGTAAAGTCATTTTGAAGGATGCCGATTATTTTACTTACGGGCCTTTTGAAGGGCCTGTTCTGCGGCAATGGTAATGGGTTCCTTGCTTGGTTCTGATGCGCAATCAGGATTTCCTGCACACATCAGCATCACCAGATCGGCAATCTTCTTTTCTCCCAGTATCAGGGCATTGATGGTATCAATCTCCTTTAGCGGTCCTTCAGCGTCACTGATGATCTGTCCCCCCAGTAATTTCTGGGACTCCTTGTCAAACACCAGTTTAAGTGTCCAGGGAAGAACCCCGGGGATCATGCTGTGCTTGCTCACAGAATCCACTGTGGCACACACCGGGGTAAACCCATTGAGTTTTGCCTGTTCCTCGGTGAAGCCTGTGGCAGAAATATTTTTCTCAAATAATTTCACCGCACTGTTGCCCAGAAGTCCTGGAAAGGGAAGATCAAATCCGGCCAGGCGTTTGGCAATGAGACGTCCTTGGATCACGGCAGGCCCCCTAAGCTGAATGGGGGTGGACTCTTTGGTGATAAAATGGAAATTATCAATGCAGTCTCCCCCGGCAAACACGTCGGGGTCTGATGTTTCCATGAATTCATTGGCCTTTATGCCAAATTGTCCCATCTCAAGACCTGCGGCCGTGGCAAGTTCCAGATTGGGCCTGGAGCCAACGTTCATGAAAACCATGTCGGTCTCCACGGTTTTTCCGGACTCAAACTTCACCCCACTGACATGTCCATCTGTGCCAAAAATTTCAATGACCTTTTCGCCCATGCACATGGTCAGACCCTTTTCTTCAAGATAGGTCTGAACCGTACCTGCCATTTCAGTATCCAGCATCAGCCCTAATGGATGATCCAGCACTTCCACCACAGTCATCTCGTAAAAATCCGGATTGGATTTTTTTAAAAGCGTTGCCACTTCAAGATTTAAGAAACCGGCACCAATGAACAATGCTTTTTTCGGGGCCTTTGTGTCTATATATGCCCGGACTTTTTCCGCATCAACAAGGGCTCTGAGGGTAAAGACCCCTTCCAGATCATTGCCGGGGATGGGTAGTAAAAATGGGGAAGACCCCGTGGAAAGGATAAGCTTATCATAGGCAATTTTCTTTCCATCACTCAAAGATACGGTTTTATCTTCCCGGTTCACCGTTTCAACACGATCAATGATCACGTTAATATTGTTGTTTGTGAACATGGTATCGGGATTAACAATGGACTCTCCTGTGACCAGACCGGCCACGACGTGGGGTAACGCTCAGCGAACAATGAATCGGTCTTCCGCCCGGATCAGGGTGATGTTCACCTCTGGCATCAATTTTCTGGAAAGCATGGCAGCGGGTGCGCCCACACCACCACATCCTACAATGACAAGATTTTCTCCCTTTTTCATACGATGTCTCCTTTATTTTTTAACAGAAAAATGCATTAGTATTCCTGGAAAGGATATATGCAAAAGAAATACCATATTTTGATCATTACCTCATTACACAATAAAAGTCACCCATTAACGGAAAAAAATGAATAAAATCAGGGAGACCCAACACTCATTTAGAACAAATAAATTCAATTTTAATATTCACACAGTCCACATTATCGTTACCAATACGTTCATGTCACGCCACAGTAACGTTACCTTTAAAAATTAAACTTTAAAAAAACGGCTACCCACTTAAGGCGGGATATTTTCAAGACTTTTTATGTGGGTAATTGCTTTTAACCCCTAAAATCAAGGATGGTAAGACGCTTGATTTTAAAGGCTATCCCGCCTTAAGTGGGTAGCCAAAAA
>Ga0307929_1000960_pt1 | contig 24746 bp, 13 predicted proteins | sample AceLakmetage1330_FD_203160 | JGI IMG/M metagenome (GOLD analysis project Ga0307929, IMG submission 203160) | Saline water microbial communities from Ace Lake, Antarctica - #1330 | ecosystem: Environmental > Aquatic > Non-marine Saline and Alkaline > Saline | place: Antarctica: Ace Lake...
CAAAAGGCGGCCAAGGCATCCTCAACTTGCGTTCCATTGCAAAATCAAACAGGTGGGACGCATTTTGGGGTGAATTCACAAATAGATACTATGGTAATTTAGCTGCGTAATATGGGAACTGCACCCCTAAATATTAACCCTGAAACAATTAGCAAGGGGCGTAAAGAGCTCATAAGTAGAGATTTTGAAAAAACCAGGGTACGAAAATACGGAGCAGGGAGGCCGGAAATAAAAAAAAACTCCTGAAATAATTAATAAAATCAAACAATTACTAAATTATAACACTGCCGGTGATCCCATAACAAGTATAAAATGGACAAAAACTTCTACCCATAAAATTGTGGATGCACTTGCTAAAGAAAACATATATGTAAGCTCCAATACAATTGGAAAACTATTAAAGGACATGGGGCACTCATTGAAGATCAATTATAAAAAAATAGAATCAAACCCCAAGAAATCAACCCCTGAATCCCGAAAAAACAGAAACCAACAATTTATTTACATTGATCAGATGCGTAAAACTTCCCGCAAACAAAATACCCCAAGAATAAGTGTTGACGCTAAAAAAAGGGAATTAGTTGGGAATTTTAAAAATCAAAATACCACATGGTGCATAAATCCTAAAGAAGTGAATGCGTATGACTTTAAGTCAATCCCTGACTAAAAACCCTGTGTAACTCAAGGTCGCGGGGCGAATAACATTTATTCCGCCAGTTCCCGTTTCCTAAAATCATAAACTTTCTTCGCGCCATAAGCTCCACCCAGTGCTACCAAAATCAGCAGTCCGCCTCCGATGGGAGCACCACCGCCAACGGGAGTGTTGGTGCCCGAAGGTGCTCCGCCGTTACCGTTGGGAGGAGGCGGGATTTGGGCGGAAAGGGTTGAGGAGGTTGAGAAGTTTAAAGTTAAAAGTGTAATGGTGATTAGTGCTGCGATTGATGTTTTCATGATATTATTGTTGTTTTGTGATGGTTGGTAGAGACGCGATGCATCGCGTCTGTACGTCCCGATTATTATTGTTGTTTTGTGATGGTTGGTAGAGACGCGATACATCGCGTCTGTACTTTCCGTTTAATTAAGCCAATCTCTCCGGCAAGTGCTCCCCCCTCCCCCTCCAGGGTAATGCCGGGAGGGGGTTTGAACAGCCACACCGTGAGTTGTTTAAAAAGTTGTTTCTCTTTTAAAATTGTTCGAGGATGTGCAGCAGAATTCACGGTGTGGCTTTGTGTTTATTTAATAAATATTTTCTCCGCTACATGCAGAGGAGCATGCTCCTCTGCTCCGTTCACCATCACCACATAAACCCCTGTTTTCAAATTCACCGGAATTATGTTCATTTCGCTTGCGCTGATTTTCTCCTCCAACACAACCCTTCCCATCACATCAATAACGGTGAGTACAGACGCACGGCCGTGCGTCTCTACACCGTTTTTAATAAAAATCTGCCCATCGGCAGCATAAATCAAAATATTGCTTTCGCTGATGGCGGATTCTTCAATTCCAACAGCTTTGAAATGCAGTTTAAAACGGCTTTCCAAATCTGTTTCCGGATTCCAGGTAAATTCGTAAGCTCCTTTTGTGAGGTCGTGGAAAGTGTTGGTTTTTGTGTCTTCTAAAAATGCTTCGGGGATATCGGCGATTTCTTTGATGGCAATGCTGTAAATTCCAGCCTGATCGTTTACAAAACCCAGTTGGATGGTTTCGGTTTCGGGGCGGTTGTCCACGGCGAAGTTTCGCTCATTGTTTATCGAATAGATTTCGGCCAGGCCGACTGTGCCCGACAAAAACTTCCAGGCATCTTTGGCGAGTTCAAAATTTTCGGAGGCTGTTTCATCAAACACGAGGTAGAGCGTGTTTTCAAATTCACCGCTGTTGGCGGAAAGCACCAGGCCTTTTTCAATAGCTTTTGCCGATTTTTTGGAAGCATCATTTGTGCGTTGGCTGTTGTCCAATTCAAAAGTTCCGTTACTTCCGGTAACAATAAAAAATCCTTCCATCGGGCTAATGTATCGCGAGCCTGTTCCATAACCGGAAACGGCGGTGTAGGCATCATAGCTTGTGCCGTTCCAGGTGTATTTTGCACCGTAGCCGCTTACCAAATCCCAGTCGATGTAGGATGGGTAAGGATTCCCTAAGAGGTTTGCGCCATCGTTGCCTGCGTCCATAGCCGTTGTATAAGTTATGGCAATGCTTTGATTGCCTGTATTTGGCGTTCCGGTGAAAGTGAAGTTGCCTTTGGTGCCATCAGGACTCCATACGGAGTAGCCCTTTGCAGGTAAAAGGCTTTCTTCCGGATTAGAAATATCAATCCAGTCTTTTGTGGGTTCATCCCATTTTTGCAGATACATCCCATTAAAAATATCAGCAGTAGTATTGTTGTTTGGTGTGCTAATAAAATGCCATTCGCTATCATCGGGGATAGTTTTTTCTATGTTTATTGTGCCAGTATTGATGATGTTTCCAAAAGTGATAAGTGAAGCTTCTGAGTTAACGCTTAAGGTCGATCCTTCATAGACCCTTAAGTTACCTATTGTAGTCCCTGATCCGCTGCTAAGAATAGGGTCGTTAGCGACATCCGGAATGTCGATATTGTAGGTAATATTTGGTAAAGTATTGCCGTCCCAGTTTGCTGCGGTTTCCCATGCGGTACTTTCTGATCCATCCCAAGTAAGAATTGGTGGGGCGCCGGGCTCAGTCCAGCTTGCGTTAACTATCGTGCCATCAATGGTGCCTCCGGTTTTGTTGTCTTCAAGTATAGTACTATTTCCAGCATCCATATTATAATAGGCGACCAAACCCATTTCATCGCCGGTCAACCTGTTGTGCATATTATCAATAATCTGGGTCTGGGTTCGTGCTGTATTCCAAATACGGACTTCATCAATCTCTCCATCATAATAATAGAAATTGTTTATATATGGAATAGCACCAATTAAGGTATTTCTATTTAATGTAAATGATCCCTCAGGATCTGAGCCATTATTATAAACTTCTTCACCATCAACATACATGATAATATTTGTGTTTATTTCCCTAACACCCACAACATGATGCCATAAACCATCATCAATATCAGTTGAAGATGGCGAGTTATACCCTGAATTATTAACATACATCCTTAATTCACCAGAGCTATACAATTCCAAACACCAGGCTGGTGTACTGCCATAATTGCCAACAATTGCCTGCCTGCTACCATCACTGGTTTTAACCCATGCTTCTATGGTGTAGCTACCAGTTCCAAGTTCAACTAATGCAGTGGGGCTTCCTAAATTAACATAATCACCACTTCCATCAAACGAAAGGGCAAAACTTGGTATATCTGTATTATTTGTTGCTTGAGCCATAGGGTTGTTTACTGCTGTGGATGTTAGATATTTTCTAATTCCGTGGCTATCATCATATTCAAATACCTGAAAAATATAATCTGTATTGGCAGAAAGACCTATTACGGTAGCCGAATTGCTTTTTCCTTTATACACGCAATACCAACCAGTAGAGCCGATCTGGGTTCCGCTGCCAAAGCTTGTGTTTGCAATATAGCTTGTGTTATCAGTTAGTGTAGTTGTTCCCGAGTTTGCTTGTTTGGCAAATACAATACGGTTTGCGCCATTGCCTGATGTCCAACCTAGGGTTATTTGTGTGTTATATACAGGATTGAATACAATGCTGGATGCCTGTATGGTAGGTAAAACGGCAGGGGGAATAATCGAGGGATAATTAGCTCCGTCTCCACCAATGATTTCCCAAATATTTTCAAAATCCCATCCAATAAAAGTAGCCTGGGTTTTCATTTGCTCAGTAGTCCTGCCCTCACCACCACCCGGGTTTTCGTCTTGTTGGAAGGAAGTTTCTGTATCCCAGTAAGAATCGGTAACGATTGCCGCATAAGCAGCACCTACAAGACCGTGAACGAATTCTGAGCCGTACGAGCCAACCACGCCTCCTGCATTATAACTTCTGTCAATTTGAGATAGGGTATAAAGACGGCCACATAAACCACCAACATAGTTTGAGCCTTGTACCGTGGCAAGATTGTAGCAATGACTAATAGTACTGCTGACTTCAGCCGAGCCTGCCAGACCACCAACATACTTGTAACCTGATGCATAAATAAATCCAGAAACAAAACATTCATCCAGAACAGACGCATTGTTCAGTAAACCTACAATACCACCGGAATAATATCGTCCGTATATTCGGACATTTATAAGTCCAAGCCTCTTAATATTTGCGGCATTGGTTTTGCCAAATAGGCCATTATAGGACGTGTTTCTAGCCAGAAATAAATTGGAAATGCTAAAATACTGGCCATCATAAGCTCCAGAGAAGCTTTTTGTATAAATCCCTATTGGTGAAAATCCATCCGTTCCGCTTCCATCGGGTGAGCCATCGCCATCCCAGTCCACAAGTGTTTGATCCTCGTCAAATATTAGATTAGCAGTTTGTATGAAATTACTGCTCCAATATAATTGGTTTAATGACAAATAGATTAATTGATCAGTAGTTGCTATTTCGTATGGGTCAGCAGCTGTTCCTGATCCTGCTGAAAAAGGATTGGCAGCAATAGTACGGGAACCTCCGGGAGCTTCAATATCTGGAGAATATACATTTCCGCCAACAGTCACAGAATTGCATGAGCCATCTATGATATTTCCAACTGTCGCCGTGGAAGGTACATCATAAGTCAGCCAGAAATAATTATTATCGCTGGTTAATTCCTGCGTTCCGGTGAATGTTATTGCTCCTGATGGGGTATTTTGGCTTGAGCCAAATTGTATGGCACTGGAAAAAGTAGTGCTTGTTGTATAAAACACCTCAGCATTTTCAATATCGGACACATTTGTAGTTCCTGATGTGTTGAACGTTAAGGATGTGGCCGATATGGGGTCAATACTTCCACTTGTCACAAGTTTTAGGCGTATCACAGGATTTACGGAACTGTTCGCAAAAACATCCTCTGTTGAGGCCGTTTCTGTTGTAGAAAAGGCATAACTCATCTGTGAGCTATATTTGATTATAATGAGTCCGTTTCCTGCATCATCATCATTGTTAGATCCATCGCCAATCCCTGCTATATAACACGTATCTAATGTATTAGGTGCAGAACCACCGGTTTCTTCTTCACCGTTATTTCCAAGGGTAAGCGTTCCGCTTCCAATAACAAGGCTTGGGCTAATATATCCGCTTCCGCCACCGCCACCGCCACCGTAAGCCTGACCGCCTTCGCCACCATAGTAGCCGCCACCACCGCCGCCAGCGGAATAAGTATTGCCGTTATTTATTTGGGATCCTCTTAGATCGCCATTGCCTCCTTGCAATGCAGAACCATCAGCCCCATCTGGCATTCCGGCACCACCACCAGTTTGTGTGCCGCCATATCCGCCTGTATCGTACCAGCGATCACCTCCATTATTTCCTTCAATGCCACCGCCTGCACCTCCATAGGTTGTTGCGGCGCCACCACCGCCGCCGCCGGCAATGATCAAAGCATTGCTCTGGCTGCGGCTACCAAGGAAAATGCCTGAATAGCCACCGCCACCACCACCAGAAAAAGAGCCGTAAGTGCCATATCCGCCTCCTGGCCAGCCACCATCACCTCCGAAGTCGTCTTGGTCGCCGTGCTTGCCGCCTTCACCAACTGCTATCACCAAGATTTGCCCCGGGCTTACAGAAATTTTTGCTTCAGAATAAGCTCCTGAGCCACCTCCTTTGTGCTCATAAGCATCTAAAACAGAGGCTCCACCAGCTCCCCAGGCTTTAACTGTTATTTCAGTTACATCTGAGGGCACAGTCCATGTTTGCTCTGCTCCGGTATAGGTATAACTCGATATAGTGTAACCTTCCGTTTCAAAACCCCAAACAGCCCCGTTAATCGTTTCACCGCTGCGATATTCTATAACCTGCCATTCATAATTAGCTATATAATCGAGGTTGGAATATGAATAGCTGCCACCGGTTCCTGTCGATGCACCATCAACTACTTTGCTCATATTGCCTGCGAGGCCCAGCCATAAATCATAGGTGCTTGTTTCGTTAAAGAAATCCCAGCTTAGTGTTCCTGCTGTTGCCACATCACTGGCACCGTTTTCGGGATTTGGGTTTGTTGGACCTATTTGTTCAAAATGAAAACTCACTGTAATATTGCTTGCCCGATGCCCTCCATCTCCATAGCTGTCTTGAATCCATAATATCCAGTCGCCGTTCATTGCTTCATCGGCAAAATCCGTCAGCATTTTGGTGTAGGTTCCATCACTCTCTCCAGATGCGATGTTAACGAACGTGCCTTCGGGGCTTATCATGCGAAATGATCCTTCTTCAGCATCGGAGTCTGTTTCCCATGTATAATTTATTTCCACCTGGGTAATTGTATAGGTTTCGGATACAGTTATTTCAGTCCATCCTAACTCTGTGTACGTATTAGAATCATAGGCATTTGGTGCTGGACTGTTCGAGGGATTGTATTCAACATTATCTGCCGAGACCCATTGGGGTAAAATTATAATGAAAGCTAAAATGGTTTTGATTAAGGTTTTCATAAAATTATTGTTTAATGATTGTAAAATGCTTTTGAAGCATTGAGACATATCCCATCTGAAGTTGCTTTCCTATTGTAGTTGTAAATTTTTTCATTGTCCTGGAAGTTCGAATTATTTTTCTTTTGTGTAGAAAAATCAAAGCTAATTAGCTTCTCCGGAAAATGTACGGATTCAAGCCCTAAAATACTTCACAAATGCTTCACACCTTTTTGTAACAAGCAAGATACGAACGCTTAGAGAAGTGAGTGGAAGTTGTGAATTTGTTGCTTTCGCAGATTTTGTGGCTGCAAATAGTCGTGTTTTGTAAAAAATGTTTACTGTACAAATTCCTTGAGATACTGCGAAAGGTTGTGGTTGCGCTCGATGCCCAGTTTGTTGCGCAGGCGGTGGCGAGCCATCTCTACCGAGCGGTAACTTTTGTTGAGTACTTGCGAAATTTCCTTGGAGCTAAGATCCATAAGCATGAGGTAGGATAATCGTTTTTCGTTGATGGTAAGATCGGGGTGGGATTGGGAAAGCTCCCGGATAAAGTTATTATTTCCCGAGGCATACAAAAGCTCAAACTCCTCCCAAATATTGTTGTTGAGGTACTTTGATATTTCCAAATCTACTTCGGTGAGTTTTTTGCCAGCCCACTTGCCATTGGCAGAAGCAGGTTTTTCGTGTATTGTATTTTTAAGGTTTAACAGGAAAGCGTTGAGTTGCGAAAGCGACAATAGTTTTGATGCCAGCTTATGGTCTTTGTTTTCGAGGTCGGTTTTCATGGTTTTGGCTTCGGCTTCCCTTGCCCTGAGTTCCAGTTCTGTATTTTCAATTTTCAGGCGGTCGGAGAGTTTTTGTGCCTGGTGCAGTTCAAGGTCGGCCTGCCTGAGCCGCTTATTTTGCTTGATGGAATAAATGGAGAAAATAAGGATGATAATTAAAACAATGCTAAAGGCGATGAGTATGCGGCTAAGGCGGACAAAATAAATGCGGTCGTTGGATAAGCCAAGCAGTGCCTTGCTCGCTTGGCGATTTTCGTAATCCAGCAATAATTGTTTTACCATAAACGATTGTGCCACCACATCTTTTTTGGACTTGATCTCTTTTACTTTTCCCTTGATTTGTTCGGCTTGCGCTGTATCGCCACGAGCTTCGTAAATGTTGGCCATGGTTTCTTGTGCAATCGCGCTAAACACAAGGTCTCCCTCACCTGCTGCTTCAGCAAAACAGGCATTGGCATATTGCAGAGCCTCCTCATAATCTCCCAATTTATTGTGGGTAAAAGCCAGGTTGTTCAAAAGGGCGCTGGGAGCTTTGGCACTATTAACCAGGCTTTGCTGATAGGCTTGCGCAAGTATTACAAGAGCCGAATCGTAACTGCCCCGGTGGATTTGAATGCCGCCAAGAATATTCAAAGCCTGCGATTTTAAGGTTGCATCGTTTATTTGTCGGGCAATTTGTAGCGATTTACTTGCATATTTGGCTGATGAATCCAAATAGTCGCGATGTTCCTTGTTGTGGAAAAACAATTCGTAATAATTGCCTGCCAGCCCCTTGTGTATTTTCCCGGCACATAAGTCAACAGTGGAATCAAGTGCAACAGCCAGAGCCTCATCAAAAAAGCGAATGCTTTCAAAATAATTTCCCGAATTTCGCAAAACCTGTCCCAAATTCAGTTTTACACGTTTAATGGATTCTGCTTTGCTTAGCCGTTCAAAATATTCGAGTGAGTCGAACAAGCGATTAATTCGCGTGTACTTGTCGAGCAGGTCGCTGGTTTCGGGATAGGAAATACTTTGGGTGATTTGCCGCTGGTTGCTCATACTTTTTTCAGTCGCTTCCCTTTCCTCCAAGCCATGGCAAGCCCCGACCCCAATCATTACGAAAAGCAAAATCCAATAAAACAGTTCCCGCATACCCCCTTTGATGTTATTATTCTGTGGATTTAGCATATAATTCCGCCAGAAAATAATTTACAAAAATATAAAATCCTTTAGGAGTTTCGATTTTTTGTTTTTTGGTGTACGGTGTTAGATGTTTTCCCGAACATCTGATCTCATAGATCCCTAATCCGCCATCTCTCTTTTCCTATAGTCATAAACCTTTTTTGCGCCATAGCCTGCACCCAGAGCTACCAATATCAGTAGTCCGCCACCAATGGGTGCGCCACCGCCGTTTCCGCCGTTTTTGTTGTTGGAGTTGTTTTGGCTACCCGAGGATCCGCCCGGAGGCGGAGGGGGTGTTTGCGAAAACCCCTGCCATGATATGACTATAATTGCAATAATCAATATGACCCGGAAAAATTTTAAAGTTTTTGTTTTCATTGTTTTCTGATTTTACTTGATGAATACTTTTTCTGTTTTTACTTCATTACCTTTGATCACCCTTACGATGACATAATTACCGGATATTTGTACCGGGATACTGATCAAGCTACCCGCAGGAATTTGTCTCTTTAGTACGTTTTGACCGGTCATGTTGAAAACCTCCAGTCGGCCTTTTTCAAGGACTGCATTTGCTTGGGAGTGAATATAAATTCTGTTATCCACAGCATAAATTCTGATGTTTTGATTAGCAGTTTGCACCGGGTCGTCAATACCAAAAGGGCTTGATTTGAAATGCAAGAGGAAGCGACCTTCCTCATCGCTTGTATTGGCTGTGAAAGTATATGCCGGTTTGTTGTTCATATCCTGAACGAATCCCGTTTTCAAGTCTTCCAGCTTAATATTCACATCAGGAAGGTTTTCCATTTGCGACATGGTGAAAGTATATTCACCATCGATAACTTGTGTTAGGAAAAGAGGAACTGTTTTTTCTTCGCCACCTAAAGGCTCAAGCGCATTGATGCTGAGTTTTTTGTCGTTTTCAGTAACAAATATTTGTGGGAGATCGGTGCTTGAAATTAGTTTATCAGCATCGCCTCTCAAATCAAAATTTGAAGTTCCGTTTTCGGGGAATCCAACAAAAACAGTATTGCCATGATCACCAAAATCCATTTGCAATCTTACAAAAGGACTCTCATTTTGCTCAGTGGTTGATTTATAGAAAACAGTTGAATTATGCACCCTTGCATCGGCAGGAATGGTGAAATTACCGGCAGCGCTAGCTTTTACGAAAAACCCCTGATTTATGGGTATTATACCATCTGTTAAATCTCCATCATCACCATTCCACATCCTATAGTCTCCGCCATTATAATCGTTATCCCACACATATACTGTTCCACTTGTATTGGATCCCCAACTTCCTTGGTCCCAATTTAGCGATGAAGTAAAGGGATTGCCAATCAGATTCCATCCCTCTGTGTCGCCACTGCCGCTGTATGAAAGACTTACATCCAGATCGGTCAACCTCATTGAGCCAATCATACTAGCAACCTTAAAACCATGATATTGATTGTCATCAATCCATACTGACCATCCCTGCCCCACAGGCATTGCTGTTGCCAAATCTGTATTATAAGTCCAGCCGTTTGTTGATTCTGTGTGATACGTGAGCCAGCACACTGGCTCATCATCCCAATAAAAATCATCAGCTGTAACGCCAGTGGTTGAAGGACTTACAAAATGCCATCCCAGCTCCCACAAGAAACATTGAGTTTCAAAAGTTCCATTATTGGTAAGCGTTCCATTAACAATAAGAGAACCAGTGCCATTTGACCAGCTTTCAAGGGTTAAAGTAGCTCCACTATTTATTGTCAAATCGTTGATTGTAATTGTATCCGTAGGATTAATATGCGGATCATTGGTAACATCCGGAATAATCACATTGTGATATTCCGTTGGGAATCCTTTGTGGGACCAGTTACTAACGTGTTGCCAGTCGCTATTATAGGCTCCCGTCCATGTTGTGAGTGCATAAGATGGATCAGTACCAAATTTATATTCATAAGCTCCCATATCAATAATGCCTGAACTACCATCGGCAGCATTTAATTTCCTTCCGAAACCGTTTCCCCGAACATCATAATTTTCATCGTTGGCACTATTTAAACCTGCATCAGCACATGGTGAGTGAGAAATAATGCGGAAGTCTCCGATGGATGAATTGTAAAATATAGGATCTATATCTATGTTGTTTCCTCCATCAATGCCTCTCCTATAATTCCAATCAGCACTACCTCCGCTACCTTCAAAATCGCAATTAGTAAAAGTAATAATATTCTCATTGTAATTATAAATTTGATCGCCTGAGCTGGTAGCATCATTATTCCATATTATGGTATTCGTTACAATAGGGTTATTGGATGCGGTTGTACCACTTGTATAAAATCCGCCTCCATATTTCGCTATATTTTCAGCAATAGTTGCATTGATAATTGTTGGTGAGCAAAAAAGGACAGACAATCCGCCACCGTCCCGACTTGCTTCATTAGCAGTAACTTTAATATTTTTCAAAGTTAGATCACCATCATAAATGAACATTGCTCCTCCGGCATATCCTGCATAATTATCATACATTTCACAGTTGATGTAGGTTTCGTTCGTTTGCCTTGTAAATATTGCACCACCATTATCTGAAGATTTATTGCCATAAAAATCAGTTTCTGTTACAATTCCGCCGATCCCACCATTATAAATGTACAGTCCACCACCTTTGTTGGCTCTGTTTTTTGTGAATATGCAATTACTTATTGCAGGAACACTAGCATTGTGAGATACTCCACCACCATTTAATGCAAAATTCTCCGTAAATGTACAGCTGCTAATGGAGGGTTCTGCATCACCTTGGTTCATCATTCCACCACCATACAGGTTACCATTGTGCGCACCTTTAATCGTAAAGCCATCCAGCACGGCAGCGTTTGTTAAGGTGTATCCGCTTGGATGCTGAAAAACCTGAAAAATATTATCATCAGTATTCGAAAAGGACAAAGTTTCACCGCTACCCGTCACCACATCATCACCATTAACGTCGCCGCTAAGGATGGTTTCATTCGCTCCACCCAAACCATAATCTGTTCTTTCAGAAATAGCAGACTCAGTTCCTGCAAAACCACCATATATTTCCACACCTTCAACCATTTGGAAGGCAAATTCTGCAGGAGTGTCGGTTGTACCATCTGTTTCCTGGCTTGGCTTATAGGTACCGGAAGCAACCCAGATTTGTCCCCCGGAAGGTGCAATATCAAGTGCGCTTTGTAATGAAGTAAAAGCACCTGCCCAGTTTAACCCTGTATATTCTCCCGAGGCATCAGCATCCACGTATAATTGAGCAGGGCCCGCGGGGTCGGAGCCGTATTTATATTCATAAGCACCCATGTCGATAGTCCCGGCAGTTCCATTGGCGCCGTTCAACATCCTGCCGAAGCCATTTCCTCGGATATCATAGTTTTCTACAGTTGTCTTGTAGTCACCTGCATCAACACAAGGCGAGATACCGTATATAGAATATGGATGATTCGGGTTTCCGGATGCACCAACAAAATAAGGATAGAAGTCAATATTATTTCCGCCATCAGTTGCATTGGTAATACTGCCGATCCCTCCCTTAATACAAGTATGGCTAATAGATATCCCTCCATTTGACACAAATATTTCCGGTGAACCTGCTGCATAATTATTCGAAACGATCGTGTTAATAATTGTGCGCGTACCAGATGATGTACCGACTATAGATACACCGCCACCAGAAGTGGTGGATGAATTCCCTGAAAAAGTACAATTGATTAAACTAAAATCATTGGTCGGAGAATACTGGTAAATTGCTCCCCCTGTTGAAGTAAGCCCTGTGGCTGAATTATTATAAAACAAACAATTAACAAACTCGCCACCACCTGAGAACAAGCCCACGGCACCGCCATTTTTGTCAGTTGTATTATTAAAAAAAGTACAGGAAGTACAGTTAATTATCGACAATTGTCCTGCCTCAATAGCTCCACCCGTAAATCCCACTACCGTGTTTTCTGAGAAAACACAATTAGAAATATTTGAATAAGACGTTGATTCATTACATATTGCTCCCCCACCATATACTCCTGCTGAGTTGAGTGTAAATGTAGAATTTGATATAGTAGTATAGGAATATGTATTAGAGTTTAAAATTCCTCCACCATTTAATGCAGAATTATTTGTAAATACACAATTGGTTATAATTGTTTGAGATGTACGGAAATTCCTCATACCACCGCCGCCGCCAGTAGCATGGTTATCATAAAAAATACAATTTCTTAGGGTCGGACTTGCATTATCATTGTTCATTCCAGCTCCATCATTATCATAACTTGTTCCATCTGCATATCCTTTGGTGATCGAAAAACCATCTATTACTGCTGTGTTATTAATACCAGATCCATTGGGATGATGAATAACATGATAACAGTTATCTGTATTGACCCCAATGGTACCAATATCACCACTTAAAATAGTTTCATTGGTTCCTCCAACACTATAATCAGTTCTTGCTGTGCTTGTTGTTTCTGTACCGGCAAAACCACCGAAAATTGTAACGCCATTAATCATTTGAAAGGCTTTATTGCGGTCTCCAGTACCTCCGACTACTACACTTGGAAAGTAAGTCCCTTTAGCCACCCATATTTGTTTTCCGGAAACAGCAGCACCCAACGCATTCTGGAAAGATTTATACGCGTTGTCCCAGTTTGTTCCGTCATCATTACCTGCCGCATCCCAATCAACGAATATCATATTGTTGTCAGCGAAATCTGAGCCGTACTTATATTCGTAAGCTCCTAAATCAATGGTTCCTGCGGCACCATTGGTTTTATCAAGTTTCCGATCGAAGTCGTTGCCGCGGATATCGTAGGTTTCACTAGTAAAAGCATTACCCCCAACATCTACACAGGGGGACGTTCCCAGCAAAGCATAAGGATGTGAAGGATTGAGTGTGCTGCCTACGAAAATCGGGTTGGCAGCTATATTGTTTCCAATATCATTTATTGTTGAACCATTACCCGTTGTGGCACCTGTTCCAATACCATCTTGTATGTCAGTATAACTAATGTTGGCCGTACTATTACTGTATATTCTTATCTGAGGACCTGCACCGGTCGTTATTGAATTTCCGTAGGCAATACAATTTGTTATTGAAACTGTTGAATTATCGGTACAATGAATACCACCACCCGATCGGGCATTGTTTTCAGTTACGGTAGAATTTGTAATTGTTAAACCGGCAACATCTCTTACAAGAATAGCTCCTCCCCAGTCAGAATCGGCATTATTTCCATAAAACAGACAATTACTTATTGTGGCATCAGATTTAAAAATTGAAAATGCTCCGCCGCCTGTACCCGCATAGTTTTGTGCAAATGTGCAATTTGTAACTGTCATTGAGGTAGAATTATCATTATTTTGTACCGCACCTCCCTTATCTGATGCGTAGTTTCCAATGAAGTAACAATGATTAATTGTTGGGTTTTGGCCATCAGAATTATTTATAGCTCCCCCATCTCCGTAATCTGAGCTACCATCCGCATTTCCACCTTTAATGGTGAATCCATCCAATAATGCAGTTGAAGTAATTGTAACACCTTCACCATGATAAAAAACGTTATAAACATTTTCGGTGTTTCCTGTAATAGAAAGCGTTGAACCACTCCCGCTAATCACATCATCGTTGTTAAAGTCGCCACTTAAAATGGTTTCGTTGGTTTCACCATGGCTGTAATCTGTTCTTTGTGAAACTGCTGTTTCAGTACCTGCAAAACCACCGTAAATTTCAACGCCATCCACCATCGCGAAACTAAACTTTCGTGATTCGTCGATTGTTCCATCGGGTTCTTCGGTGGGTTTATAGGTGCCTGCCGCTACCCAGATTTCGTCGCCCGATATGGCATTTTCCAGTGCCGCCTGCAGGGTAGTGTAAGCATTTGTCCAATCGCTGCCGTTGCTGGCCCCGGTGGCATCTTTGTCAACGTAAATTACTGCCGCATCAAGCATGTTGATGAACACGAAAAATGCCAGTGAAATGAATAGTACTTTTTTCATAACTTTATCTGTTTTGAAGTTTGCAAAATGAGTTTTGGCTTCTCTTTTTAGACGATTTAAAAAGACAAAGTTAGATTAGGCATTTAACGAAACAGGGAGGAATGTTACGAACGACATAAAAATGTTACGAACAACGGTTTATCTGTCCATGGCCAGAGGAACGAAGTTCAGAACTCCTGACTTAAGGTAATTATTCTGTCGCAATTAATAAACTTTGTGACACTTAGAGCCTTCGTGTCTTTGTGGCAAATTGTTGATATGTAGCCACTAAGACTCAAAGACACCAAGAAACACAAAGTAATTCAGGATCGATGAAGCAGTTTGGATTTTTAATGCATTGGGGAGAAAGTTTACCGTGTCCTCAATTTTTCTCTCAGCTCACTTGCAAAGCTTCGCCCAACGGGGATGTCAGTTCCTAAAACTTTTATTATTTGCCTGCTGAACGTATCAACAGATGTAAGATTAATTACATACGAGCGGTGAACCCGGCAGAAGTTGCCTGGCAATTTCTTAAGAATCCCATCCACCGTTGATCGAATCAAGTGCTTCTGGCCGTCAATTGTGTGTAGTTCGATATACACGTGATCACTCTTTGCGAAGGCGATTTCTGAGAATTTAACTTTTGAGAACAGATTATTTGTTTGTATGATAAAGGCATCCTTTTCGATTAAACCAGATTCATCTGGATTACCCTCAGGTTCAATTGTATCATAGAAATGAAAAAGAGCCAGTTCGATTGCAGTAAACAAATCATCGCGCCTGAAAGGTTTTACAAGGTAGGCCGATGGCTTGAGCATTTTAGCCTGCCCGAAGGTTCGTTTGTCAGTGAGTGAGGTGAGAAAAATAAAAGGAATATTAATATGCCCGGTGATGTAGCGCGCCAGGTCGATGCCGCTTTTTTCGCCTTCAAGTTTAATGTCGAGCAGGGCGATATCGGGCTTGTTGTGGATCAGGCTTTCAAGAGCAGTATTGTAATTTGTATGTGAAGGCAATACATCATACCCAAACTCCTTTAGCTGATTGCAAAGGTGCATAGCAACAACGAGTTCATCTTCAACTACCAAAACTTTAAAAGGCTTCATGTTTAGTCAGGCTTACGATTTGGCTTCCAAAAATAATAAAGTAAACTTTGCACCATGCAAATATTCGTAATTGATTTTTCCAGATAGCTGCCCACTGAGGGTGGATATCAGGCTTAAGCCCAAACTTGTTGAAGTACGGATGTCAAACCCAATGGGCAGGCCACAGCCATTGTCGATTACTTCCATGCAATATTTTCCATCAGGTTTTGTCGTCAAATTAATTGCTATCCTGCCGGATTCTTTTTCTGCGAAAGCATATTTGAAGGCATTTGTGAGTAACTCGTTTAAGATCAATCCCAGCGGTATGGAGGTATTAATGTTGAATCGGATGGTATCAGGAATGTCAACATCAACAGTGATAGGCTTCTCCCCATGAACCGAATTTTTAATATGGCCGGCCAATTCGACAACAAAATTATTAAATGAAACATTCTTTCCTTTTTCGCTTTGCGATAAAACCTGATGTATCAGGGCAATTGATTTAAGGCGGCTTTGCGCGTCCAGCAGGGTAGCTTTTGTTTCGGGGTTGTCGATGCCCATCAATTGCAGGTCGAGCAAACTTGTTATGATTTGAAGGTTGTTTTTAACCCTGTGGTGGACTTCCTTTAGCAGGATTTCAATTTCGTTTTTTTGCCTTGAGATAATGAGGTTTTGTTCATTCAGGCGGGCATTGGCCGATTTAGTCAGGCGATAGAATCGATAGATGACGAGGATTGAAACCAAAACCAAAATAAAGCCGGCAACCAGCAGGTAAATAATTATTCGTTGGTTTTGGCGTATGGTGTTACTTTGCGATAAGCTGGTGGTGATTAAGTCGTTTTCGTTGTTTAAAAAATCAATTTCAAGTTCCTTTTTTTCGGTTTCGTACTTGGTTTGGATGTTGACTATGGTTTTTTGTTTCTGCTCCGAGAACAGCAAATCTTTTGATGCCATAAACTTGTCGGCGTATTCAATAGCCTTGCTTCTGTTGCCCATTGCTTTATGTGCATTGTACAAAATCTCATAGCTTTCGTTTTGTAATGCAATCGAACCGGAGGTTTCAGCAATCTCGCTCATCTTTTCCCCAAACGAAATGACCTTGTTCAGGTATTGAATGTTCCCATTTGGATTTTCAGATGCAAGTTCCAGAAACAATTCGGCGTAATTTTTATTGATGTAAAACAGCAGGCGCTTACTTCCGTTTTCAGGAAAAAGATTTAAGGCTGTTTGATAAGCTTCATCAGCTTTTGAATATAAATTTTGCTTTCGGTAAATGTTGCCCATAACCATAAAGTGCCTGGCCATCGATTCCTGGTCGTTAAGTTCACCATAAATGGAGTAGGCTTTTTGATAACTCTCGGTTGCAGCATCAAGTTCACCCATCTCCAGAAACACATCCCCTATATTTTTATGGCAATGAGCTATGTCGGGCCGATTATTTTTTTGAATGAATAAATCGAGCGCATACTTGTAATATTCAAGACTTTTTTCGAAATTTTGTTGCTGCAAATAATTCAGCCCAATATTTAAATGGGTAATGTCGATGGTAGTGTCCCCAATTTTCTCTTTCATCGCCAGGGCTTTAAATTGGTAGAGGTTTGCTTTGTCGTAATTGCCACTGTACTGAAACATTAACCCAAGATTGTTGTAAATCATTCCGAGGCGGTTTTCATCATTTATTTCGAGCCCCAGCCTCGCGGCCATATTGTAATTTTCGATGGATTTAATGTAGTCCTCGAAGTAACCGTAAAAAGTACCCAGGTTATAGTAGGTGTCTAATTGTCCTTTTTTGTTATTAATTTTTGTGTAAATATCCAGGCCTTGTTCAAGGTAGTCGATTGATTTGTTCGAATTGAGGCTATAGAAATAAGCAAAACCAATATTAATCAAAGCTTTGGCTTTTTCATCTGGCCAATTATTTATTTCTGAAATCGAAAGTGCCCGCTCGTAATATCGCAATGCTGAATCAAAATTCTTTGATTCCCACGCTTGCCCCAAAGCCATGTATTCCACGAATCTGGATGTATCGGTAGATATCTTTTCGGGTAGTATGTTTAGGGATGCTACTTTTGGATTTTGCGTAGCACTGAATGCTGGTATGGAGATTAACAGCAATTTAAGCCACAATGAAATGAGTGATAATTTCAAGCCCCGAAGCAACATGTGCTTTATTGCTATGAAAGTGATGTATTGGGATGCGCTATTTATAATTTGAGGTGTCAAAATTTTACCTTGCTCATTTGACCTCAAAAATACACTTTCTTTAATATTGCAAGCCTAAAATATTGGTTTGTAACGTTATTCAATCCCTTGCGCTTCTCGGTAATCATAAACCTTTTTCGCGCCATAGCCCGCACCCAGAGCTACCAAAATCAGCAGGCCACCACCAATGGGTGCGCCGCCACCAACGGGGGTATTATCGCCCGTAGGTGCTCCGTTGCCACCGGAGGGAGGGGGTGGGGTTTGGGCGGAGAGTGCTGCATTTTCAAAATTGTACTACATTGCAACAGAGCCGGCGAGGGACTCGTTTAGAGAAATTTAATAAACCACTACTTTTTTGGAAGCAATGAATTTTCCATTGACAATTCGTAGGATTCCAAAATGGTTTTTGATGTTTTCTATACGGATTTCTTTATTGTAAATTCCAATCCCTTGACAGGCATTCGTTTCCTCCCAAATTTTTTCTCCTGAAATATCATACAATACAAATGTTACCGGAGAAGCGTCGTCTTTTATTTCGTATGTTACATTTATGTTTTCGTTGTTTGAAGGGTTTGGATATATTTTGGCCGGAAGCGTGCTGAACGACTTCATATTTTGGTTGTTGGTGTTGTCCGACAGAAAATCTTTTTCAACAATCATCAGTTTTCTGAACTCCGACCACACCGGTTCACCATCTTTACTAATGCCCGCCACACGCCAGTAATAAGTGCCGGCGGCTAATCCTGATACTTTATCAGCGCTGCTACTTTTCAGGTCTCCATGGTAAAAAATAGATTTAAGTGCATTTGTTGGCTGTTCGGAAATTACAAGTTTTGTTTGCTGTAAGTCATCAAGCCAGGAAAAATCTATGGGTTCATCAATATAAAACACCTCATCTACAGCAGGGCTTTGCAGTTGGAGCAATTCGTTAGATTTATTAGCGCTCAGCGAAACGGTGTAGGCTAAATACCATGGTTTAAATCCCATAAGTTCCGGGTTGTCAAAGTACCACCAATCCTGATTTTTGTCTGCCGTAAAAAGATAGGGGAAAACATAATAATTTTCGGGATAAATTGCAGGAGAGTTACCTGGTTTTAGATTTGATAAGTTGACTTGAAGGGATTGTTTAAATGTTGTCGTAACTTTATTTGATGTCGTATATTCATATTCGTATGAACCTTCCACATCAAATGAAAAAATTAAAGGTATCTCGAGTCCAACACTAAGGCTAAAAGAATTTTTATCTGTATTAGTTGTTTCAGTGCTTTGCTCTGTTTCGCTGGTCACTTTGCATGATGTGCCATCGTCGATTGAATTATAATATGCACTACCAGCACTACTCAGAGCATTATAAAAGGCATAATAGCCGATGGTCGTATCATTCATCGTGCTTCCACGAGCCACCCAGTCATACATGCTTGAGTCATTAGGAGAAGATATATAATGTGGAGCACTGGCTATAGGAGGTGTCTCAGGTTTTAGATAGTAGTTTGTAGTAATAAATGCATAGTCGATGGTGTTATTAATAGGATGTTTAAAATCGCTGTCGCTCCAGTCGAATGTGGAATAAGGATATCTTGTAATATCAGGAACAAGCCAGTACCATCTGGCCAGTTCCTGATTTTCTTCAGTAAGAGGCATAGGTATTGTTAATTCAATGCTCGTAGTATTCACAGTTTCATTCAATTCCTTATTTATCCAGGCACCCTCAGCTTTTGTGCCTAGACTAAGTCCCAATGGCTCCGCAATGGGGATACTCCCCTTTAGATCATATCCAAGTGTCCAGGTTGTTTCTGTCTCAACACTGGTTGAGGATCTTTTTTCATCTTCAATTTCCCATTCTAATTCAGTGGGGGGTATTTCACCGGTATATTCGTGTATTGAATCCCAGATTTCCCAGTCGAGGGCGCAAGGAGGTGCTCCATCAACGATCCCTAGAAGTGTCCAGGTTTTTTTCCATTGTTCATCCTGATAATCCAACATGTTTGATGCAACCACTTTGGCGGCTTCATTGATAACATAATAGTCGGAAGGGAAAACACTAAAATTGGTTTCGTTTTTTTTATCGCAGCTTACCAATATGTTCTGTTTTTGATAGCCGTCACTTCCATTCATTGTGGTTGAGATATTTACGGGCACATAGTTTTCAACAATATCTAATAAAGCATCGTCCCCGCTTTTCGCATAGTAATCATCACTTGGTAAGTTTATATTACCTTTTTCATCACTCGCAGTAAAACAGTGGTGCAAATTTGAAAAGCTAATTTCCCGGTATTTAATAGGACATCTTTTAAAATAGGACTTTTTCTTGTTGTCTTTATACTCATCGTTTTCTGTATAAAAACAAGAGATGTAAAAGCTTCCATCATTATTTGATGGCCCTGTTTGGTTAAGTGCCTGAGATCGTCCTTTTACCAGTTTACAGGCTTTCCCCGGAAAAAATGTTTGACCATCATATTTGTAATTACTAAAATTATTAAAATTAAAACTATAAATCTGAAAATAACCTGTGCTAGGGTTCTTGATGGATACACAGGCCAAATTTGTAGAATCATCTTCGGTAGATTTAACTGCAATGCCGGAGGTAGCTGTACATTCGGAAGATTGGCAGTCATAAGTAAGACTTTCCCAAAAACCCAGATTATTCTCACTTTTATTAAAGGTATATAATTCAGCTGTGGCACGGGGAAAAAGCATCACATCATATCCTGAACATACTGCTGTAAAATAGCGGTCGTAATTCCCGTTATTATTAAGGTCAACTATGTCGAGGTTATTATTGGAAAGATTGAGTCGGTACATCTGATTTTTTTTGTGCTTCTCGTTTTGCACAACCACAAAAAGATAATTGTCGACTCCAAAAAAGGCACTATTCATATTAATATCCTTCTCGAAATATAAATCATCCGAAAAATCATTGCCCTCATGAGCTAAAGTGGTCTTTGAAATTGTGCCTGAATTATCAAATTGTACTTCATAAAAATACAGATCTTTCGATTTGTTGTTGTATGTTTTATTGTAGTACATATAGGTTCTGCCATTATAATTTATGTATTCCTGAAAATACTTATGGTTGTCATGTGCCCTGATATAAAGGGTATCATCATGATGAAAATACACCGGATTGAGGTCAGTTTGAGCAATTGTTAGTATGGGAATTGCAAACAAAAAAATGGCACAAAAGCATATTGTTATGTTGATTATTGTTTTCATATTATCAGTTTTTAATTTATTAAAATAAAATGGCAAATGAAGTTTGACCAATGAATCCAATTCCAATATCGGTTTCAAGTTTCCATATATATCGATCTGTAATTTGCCAGTCGAAGCCCGCAACACCCATAAAGTTTGATTGCCCTTTGAATACAACTTTTATTTCATCAGAAAAGGTTTGGTATTGGCTGGTTTTGACAATCTCCAATTTTTGATTGTTGAAGTATTGCCCGAATCCCATTCCTGCATAAACATTTAAATTCCAAAATGAATAACCAGCGGTAATGTTTACTTTTGGAAAATACATTGCAGATCGCAGGTTGTAGTCCGTATCGTAGTTTGCTTCGGGAAGGTAATTATAAGTGATACTCTCGGAATGAGCCAAACCATATGAAAATCCTGGATTAAGAGCAAATGACCAATTCTTCAACGCATATTTCAGATTAAATTCAATATTGCTGAATAGGTTTACTTTGGCATCGTTTTTAACCTCCAGCAAATTGTTTTCGGTGTTTTTATCTTGCTCATCGTGTTTAAAAAATAAGTATCCAAGCATTAAATCAGCGTTTAATGACCATGGGCTTGCTGGTTTGTCATAAATCTTCATTCCTACCATTAGTGAGGGCGCCATCCAGGTTTGCGATGAACGCACATACTCATTAAAGTCGTTTAACTCATCATGGCTCCATTCCTGCGGTTCATAAGTTTGCGCATCTATTTTATTCGTCGATTGATAGCTGGATAAATCAGCGTTCAAATTCAAATAGTAATAAGCCACACCTCCGTAAAATTTGTTTTTAACGGGTGTAACTTCATTTTGAGAATATGCGAGAACCGCTATTCCCAATAAAGCAATTAGTAAAGTCTTTCTTTTCATATCATACTAGTTTTGTTTTGATATGCAAGACTAATAGATTAAAAAAAGCTACCCAAGAAAAACGTCCCATTTTCCCAAAAAAGGAGTACCATTATCCCAAAAACCCTTTTAGTAGTCACGAACAGCGATTTTGTGTAGCTGGCTTTTATAATATGCGGGTGTAAATCCGGTTACTTTACGGAAGGTACGGTAAAAAGAAGTGCGGCTGGAAAACCCCGATCTGTTTGCAATCTCATCAATGGACTGATGCCCGAAAGTGTCTTTCATGATCAGGGCTTTAGCATGGTCGATACGGTGGTTATTAATAAAGGTTTTGAAATTGCATCCTTCTGCATTTTTGATGGCACTGCGGATATATTCACGGTTGATCCCCATGTCGGCGGATGCTTTTTCAAGGGTGATGGTTTCGTTGAGATAATGCTGGTGGGTGATTAGGTAATAAAATATTTTTTCAAAAATATAATCCGGATTGTCATCAGTAGATATCCCGGATTGTGCGGGGAGCAGCTTAATAATTTGTTTATTTTTATTGGTGAGGTCTCGGTGAGCCGATACAAGTTTTTTCATTGACCTTTTTTTGCTGAGGAATAGCCGTGAAATCGCGATCAGCGATACACCGATAATAAATATTAAAGTAAAGAGCATCCAGATCATCGCCCGGTTTTTTTTAATGCGGGTCTGTTGATTGGCAATTGTATCTTCTTTGATCTGCGACTGATACCTGGCTTCCAGTTCTGCAATTTTTTTCTCCTTGTCGGCCATGTCCAGGGTGTCTTCGAGTAACCTAAGTTTTTCGGAAGTTTCCAGGGCCTGTTCGTAATCCCCGAGTTTTTTGTAGAAGGGGATCATTTTTTCGTAAATCATCGAACGGATATAATCTAAACTATTGGATTCAGCGATATCCAGGCCTTTTTTATAAAGTGCCAAACCTTCGCGGTATTTACCAATTTCAAAATAGATGTTGGCAATATTTTCGTTGGTAAAAATAATGCCCTGGGTAAGGTTCATCTCTACGGCGATGTCGCGGGCTTTTTCATAAGCATTTAACGCCTGATTGTACCAACCCTTTCCCTGGTAGATTTGGGCCATCGAATTGATGGCCGCTGCTGCACTCCCCATTAAGCCTTCGTTCATAGCCAGTTCGTAGGATTGCTGCGCCATTTTTAGCGCCAGACTATCGTTTTGTGTATGCCGGTATGCAATGCTCATTTTTTGAAACAGGATTATTTTGTTGGGGTTGGCCGAATACGCGCTCAATTTATAGGCCTTTTCCAGGTACTCTAGTGCTTTGTAATGATCGAGATTATAAGTTTGATAGACGCTGCCGATGTTTAGCAATGCATTGGCTTTTACAGCAGGGCTATTAAGACCCGCAATCGAATCGGCAGCCTGATAGCATGCCAGGGCCGAATCTGCCGAACCCATGGCGATATAGATGTTCCCAAAGTCAATCAGGATTTTGGCATTTTGGGCGGTGTCATTAATTTTATTGTTCAATAGCTCAGCCTGCCTCACATAGTAAAATGCGGAGTCGTATTTACTACGATGTAGGTAATAAAAACTTAAACTCCTGAGGGCATATACTTTTGGGGCCGGTTCGGGAATAGATTTGATTAAAACAAATACGCTGTCAGTCAATACTTTTGCTGTTTTGGGGCTGTTAGCCGCATAGTCAAAAATTTTACGGCTGTAATGCATGATGCGCTCCTTTGCAGGCTTTCCTTTTGCCCGCATCAGTATGCTATCTGGGAGATAATTTTGGGCAGATGCTGTTGAATATATCAAGTAAAACAACAATATCGCAAAAAATGGTTTTATGCAGTCTCCCCAATTTCTTTTCATCCGGATTTTTATACCCACAAGTTTTACAAATACTAAAAATATACGATTAGCACCGCAAAATTAACAATAAACACGTTTATTGTTTCGCTGATGTGGGATTTACACGAATTTGATTTTAAGAATTAAAATCCCGGTTAACACATTAACCGGGTTTATCATTGAGATGGCGATAAGTTGTTACTCAGCTAATTTCTTATACCGGTAAGCATACACCTTCTTGGCACCATAGCCCGCACCCAGTGCTACCAGTATTAGCAGCCCGCCACCAATGGGTGCGCCACCTCCAACGGGGGTGTTGTTACCCGAAGGTGCTCCACCATTGCCATTGGGTGGGGGCGGGGTTTGGGCGAAAGAAAAATTAATGGTTAAAAAGTTAATAGTTAATAGGATGATGATTGCTGTGCCGAAGCAAAGCTTCGAGCATGCACGACCGAAGGTCGGCAATGTAAATTTGATGAATTTTTTCATGATATTATGTTGTTTTATGATTGTTGGTAGAGACGCGATGCATCGCGTCTGTACGAATGAATATTTTGTTTTTGGTGTAGAGACGGCCAAATTGGCCGTCTGTACGAATGGATATTTTGTTTTGGATAGAGACGCACAAATTGTGCGTCTGTACAACGGAATAAATGTTTTTCGTGTATCCGTCAGTTTGTGCATCTTTATTTCATGATTATTATTTCTATTTTTTTCTTTTAATAAACCCCCTCGCCCCGGAGAGTGCGCCCTCCTCCCTCCAGGGTAATGCCGGGAGGGGGTTTGAACAGCCACACCGTGAGTTGTTTAAAAAGTTGTTTCTCTTTTAAAATTGTTCGAGGATGTGTAGCAGAATTCACGGTGTGGCTTTGTGTTTATTTAATAAATATTTTTTCTGTTTTGTACAGTGCAGTGGAGCATGCTCCACTGTCACTGTACACCATCACCACATAAACCCCTGTTTCCAAATTCACAGGAATGGCCGTCATTTTGCTTTCGCTGATGGTTTGTTGTCTTACGGTTCGGCCCAATATGTCGGTTATCGTTAACCGTAGAGACGCACGGCCGTGCGTCTGTACGGCGGCATCGGTTGGGGGTTTAA
>Ga0307929_1000962_pt1 | contig 24729 bp, 20 predicted proteins | sample AceLakmetage1330_FD_203160 | JGI IMG/M metagenome (GOLD analysis project Ga0307929, IMG submission 203160) | Saline water microbial communities from Ace Lake, Antarctica - #1330 | ecosystem: Environmental > Aquatic > Non-marine Saline and Alkaline > Saline | place: Antarctica: Ace Lake...
ATCTTAAGCAACTTTTTACCATTGCCGATATTCTTGATACAACGATAACAAAACAGGAAGAGATTAAAAGGGAACTTGCCCGACTAAAAGCCACCGTGGCCAAGGGAAGTACCATGCCAGAAATGGATATCGGTACCCATTGTAGTGATCCGTATGAGTGTGACTTCTCAGGTCATTGTTGGCAGCATATTCCACCAAAATCAGTCTTTACCCTGTCCAGAATGCGGGCAACGAAAAAGTTTCAGCTCTATGAAAATGGGATCATTTCTTTTGCCGATATCCCTGAGGATCATCCTTTAACCACAGCTCAACAAATGCAGGTTGATGCGGAGCTAAACGGGACAGAGTACATCAACCATGATGGAATAAAAGATTTCTTAAAGCAGCTTGCCTTCCCTGTGGGATATATGGATTTTGAGACCTTTCAGCAGGCTGTACCATCCTTTGATAACCAACGCCCCTATCAACAGGTACCGTTTCAGTTCTCTTTTCATGTTGATGATGGCAGCAGCCGGCTTCGTCATATTGAATACCTTGGCGAGCAGGGAAGAGATCCCCGTCCAGAGTTTGTTCGGCAATTACTCTCAGCCACTAAAGATATCCCGGTTATTGTCGTTTATAACCAGGCCTTTGAAGTCCGTATTCTCAATGAGTCGGCTCAAATGTTCCCAGTATACAAGCAGGAAATTGATGACCTAATCAGTCGGGTTGTTGATCTTATGGTTCCGTTCCAAAACAAGGACTATTATACCAAGGAAATGGACGGACGGTATTCAATCAAGCTTGTGCTTCCAGCGTTGGTACCGGAAATGAGTTATGATAATATGCTTATTGGTGATGGTGGCGCAGCCATGGATGCCTATGCAACTCTGCAAAACATAACAAATGATGTGGAAATTGCTGAAATACGAGAAGGACTTTTAAGATATTGTGAACTCGACACTTGGGCTATGGTAAAAATTGTGGAGAAGTTACGTATCATCCGATAACACTAATAGTGTGCAAGGAGTTTAATACATGGATAGAAATATTATTCAAATATTAAAGTCTGGTAACCAAGAGTTGTTTTACTCTTCATTTATCGCTTGGTTGTTAGAGCCCACTGGAGAACATGGCTTGAGCAGTCAATTTCCACAGTGGTTTTTCAATAAAATTGGTGAAAAGTTTGATAACTTTATTGTGGAAACGGAAAAGTCGATAAAAGGTGGGAGGGCTGATATATTAATTACTACAGATGATGGTCGCAGAATTGTAATTGAAAACAAAACAAAATCTATTGGAACGAACGAGCAGCTTACTAACTATGACAGTGAAAATGTAATTATTATACCATTAGGGTTAGTTGCTGAAAATTTCCCAGTAGAACAAAGGAATAGAGTGGTAACATACTCTGACATCAATAAATTTTTGATTGATTCGAGTTACAAAAACGAGCCACTCTCTGTATTGATAAATCATTTTTCCACTTATCTCGATTCTTTACTATCACCATTTGACCTAATGCATAAATACTGCAACAAGGAAATAGATCTCAAGCGTGTGGAAAAAAGTTTATTAAAACTAACTCCAATCACAATTAATGATAATGATCGTAGGTTTTTTCAAGCGATCTATTTTGAAAGATTGTTAGCATATATTTCATCAAATGCACAGGGGTTAATACTGGGTACGAGTGGGTACTATAATAAAAAAGAACATAGTAAAAAACCGTATGCTACGAAGTGGAACATAGAAAAAAATTTGCAAGGACCAGCATTTATGGAGGCCATTATTTACTTTAATGAGGTTCCTGGAGTATTAAAAGTATCTAAAAAATGGGAGGCTATATTTGAAAATGTTGAGAGTCCGGATATGAGTCCGCGCTTGGAATTATGGATTGGTCCCAACAATATTTGTAGTGAAAACGATTTTGGCGTATTCCAGATTGGATGCTGGGATAATGATTTAAAAAAAGCTTTTAACTCCTCACGCATGTTTAATAAACGTGGTTCAAGAAATTTTCATTATAAAATTCTTACTGCAGAAGATATTATTTATCAAAATATGACAGAAATTATCTTGCATGAAATGAGTAAAATATGGGAATTTCTTGATCCTGCCTAGTATTTAGAGACCAAGACAATTCTTGAGTCATCGTTACTAAGTTAACGATTTCTATTATGCAAAAAACATTTCTTAAAGAACATTGACTGCCTTTTTTCAGAAGGATAAAATTTCACAAAAATTATGGACTCACCTTTTTAGCTACCCAACACTCCTTTCTTATTTCTATGATTTTTCTCCTGATAAAAAATTTATTAGCCTGAGACTGGTGGCAAAGAGCAATTAGTTTATTGTTTTCATACTCCCATTTAATGGGTTTTATCTGACGTGGAACCAAAGGATTTGATCCACCATCATAGCGTATCCAGATATTTTCTTTATTGTTAATGGCCATATTAAGGGTATTAATTATCTCATTCCTCGTATTTGGTGGGGCGGCTTCTATCTGATCATCAAAAGAATTAAAACTTGTATTTTCTTCGAGTAAAATCGTCATGCTGCAATTTTTCAATACCTCTATGGTCATCCGACAATCTTCAATTGCCCGGTGGCGTTCCTGGCCTAGCCCGAAGTAATTGCCCAAAGTGGCCATTTTCATGTCACCACCTCTATATCCAAAAGTTGTTCGTAAAAGTGGCAACGTATCTATTGTGCTAACAGCCTTAGGTGGTTTTCTCCCAATTCGTTCAAAATGTTTTAATATTTGAAGATTATCAAATCGTATAATATTATGACCAGCCCAAATTCTATTGTTCAGGATATTATAAATGTTGTCGGCTACTTCCTCAAAGCTCGGAGCATCCTGGATTGTATCCAAGGTAATTCCATTACAATCTATTGATCTTTGGCTAATCTTATCTGACTTCACCAGAGTAGAGTAACTTTCCTTTTCAAACAAGCTAGTTTTATCCAGGACTATAGCACCAAACTCAATTATATCTGTCGGTGGTATTGTGGTTTCTAAATCATAAAATACTATTTCCATATAAGTACTCCTTAGTTAATTGTTTTTGCAAAGATTTTTCTCTACTTTGGAGGTGGATACTATGCTTGGACAATTATTCCTAAACATGCAGGCTATAACTAATTAGGTCACTTGATTTTCAGAATCTTGATAAAGTGCCAATAATTTCTGTGCTACCGCACTAAACTCTTCCCTTAATCCTTCTGGCTCCAGCACCTCCACATGCCCCCCAAAGCCCATTAGCCACCAGCGTAGTTGGCCACTATCTTTTACTGTCGCTTCAACCAGGAATTGTCCCTCACCTTTTTCAGAGGTCTGCTGATCTGAACTGACTGGGGTTTCAAGTAGGTGATGACCAGCCCAGTTGGAAAATAACACCTTCAAGCGGATCATTTCGTCATCTTTTTCACAATACTCAAAGCTGCCTTTTTTAAGGTAATTGTCCAAGTCAAAATCTTCTGGAGCTACCACATTATTTTCAAGCAAATCACAATGTTTGAAACGATGCAAGGCGAGATGGCGAGGATCCTGATAGTCCCATATCGTGGCCACCAGATAAATGACACTTTCCCGAAAGATTAATCCCAGGGGATGGATATCATATTCAACTTCATCACCATCACGGCGGACATAGCGTCCCCTGAACTGTTTCTCTTTAAATAATGCCTCATAAATTACAGCAACGGTATCTTCCTGGATAATCGCTGGTATAAGAGGCTGGGTCCTTGTCAGGATACGTACTTTGTCATCCCAATTGGAATAGTTCGTGTTGTCTACGCCTTCTAATACATTTTTTGAAGTCTCAAAATAGGGTTCGAGCTGCCCAAGAATGGCGGGTGGAAACATGTTTTTTAAGAAATGTTTGGCCAATTGAAAAGCTAAGGCCATATCAACATCCATAGCTGGTACATCAAGGAGGAAGGTATCTTTTTTCCAGAACCAACCTTGCACTTCCTTATGACCATCTGTTTGCAGACCCGGTACTATTTTGGCCAGTGCTTTCAAGTCTCGCTGGATTGTCCGTTGTGTTACGTCAAATCCCTTTTCTGATAGGGCGTCCATAAGTTGCCGCGTTGTGATTCGTTTACGAATTTTACGAGATATGGGAATACTCCGTAGCATTGTCCACTGACGAAGAAATTTGTTATTCATTGTGCACCCACCTTATCACTCCATGGCGACACATACTGTCGCTGTTGGTCGTTGCTTCTCTTTTGGTTGTCGCCTTCATGCTTTACAGTAAGGGGACGAATTGCAAAGAACAAGAGATTTCCGATAAAATAATTGGGAAAATTGGAAACAGAGAGTTTGCTGGATGGATTTTAAAAGAGGTTGGTTTTTAGCGGTTGAAGTTTAGTCAAGTTGTTGGGTTTTAAGCAAGAGGAAGAGATGAAACAGGAAATTTTGCAAACAGTTGTGATGTCTGAATGGGAAGAAGAAAATGAAAATGGAGTATGGGGAGAAGAAAGTGAAATTGAATTCAAAGTAGACTTGATTGTTCTCGTGAAGAACAAGGTGACTTGTGATACCGGAGTGGGGTGGGAGGTGTTGCTTGATTGCCTAACTCCTTATTTCACTTTCAAACCTATGACAGTAGAACTGTGCTTTCTTTTTCCACCATATGAAGGGCAAAACTGGAGAGACACGAATAAAAGTTTTCAAATTGGTAACTTTTATAGAGTTACAGGGGGTGCTGTTGTAACTGATAATTTTCAGAAATACATAACTATTTATTTTCCTGAATATGAACAGGTTGAAGCCAAGAGACTGCCTCACGAGTTTGCTAAATTGTTGACTGACCATTTAACTGCAAATGATTTGTGTTTTGAACACTGCGGGTTGTCTGATCACATGAAACATCAATACGAGAAAACAGAATTGTTTCCATGGTGTCAAGAAAGAAGGTAGTGACCGGAAATTTATCATATGACTGTCAAAAAACATAAAAGGATTTTGGTTATTGGTGATATTCATGGATGCGCTACTGCCCTGAAAACCTTGCTGAATGAAGTGCAGCCCAGACAAGATGATCTTATCATAACTCTTGGTGATTATGTTGATCGAGGACCTGCAAGTTATGAAGTTCTAGAAATTTTAATCCGTCTCTATAAACAAGGTAGTCTTGTTCCATTACGGGGTAACCATGAAATACTTTTGCTTCTAAATTGTCAAAAATACTGCAGCCAGTCTTGGTATGAATCTATTAGAAATACTGATAACAAACGGCAGCTATTTACCAACGCTAAAGCCACTAATATGGAATTAAGGATAGCGAAAATCAAGATGGCCACACTCATTCCTTTATGGAATAACTGTGGTTCAGAAACAACAGTCAGATCCTACTGTCAGGTGAATCATAGGAGGTTACCAATTATTCCTGAGCATCATTTTCATTTCTTTGATCAGGATTGCGTGGATTGGTATGAGCTAGACGAATTCATTTTTGTTCACGGAGGAGTATCGACTAGTATGCCAATTGATAAGACAAACATTCAAACTCTTCACTGGAAACGCACAAACTCATTAACCGAACCGCGTCCTTGCTCTGGGAAAATTATTGTTTGCGGTCATAGTGTCCAAGAAAACGCTATTCCTGGATTAGGGAAAAATGCTATCTGTCTTGATACTGGTGCATGTTGTGGTGGTTGGTTGAGTTGTTTTGATTTGAAATCCAGTGAATGCTGGCAGGCCAATGAGCAAAGAGAGGTACGAAGATTTGAATTTTGAGGTAGGTTTTACACGAAAAGGACAATCTCCCCAAAGATGACTTATTTCAGGAAGGTTTTTCAGCTAAACATCTTGCAGAAATTGTTGAGGAGGGTAAACTTTGGACTGTTCTGGATGACTAAGTTCAACGGTCTGGAATCATGAATTGTTTTAGTCGGCATATCCCCCCTTAGTCTTAACACAACTCGGTCGACAATCTCCTTGCCAATACTGATTAATATATAATCATAACGATATACTTATGGGCATATTGCTAACGCTCTCATAACCTACTGGAACTATATGGTAAAACATACGGTACTCATGTGTATATTTACGAAAATGCATGAAATACTAATAATACTGGTGTGTTGTGTGGAAGTCCATTGTCTATAGGTTGGAGTAAAGACTTAAGGGAGACTTAGATATCTTTACTTTGATAAGTTAGATAAATGTACCACGTCAAGACGTGACCCCATGTTTTTACGGAAATCAAATGGGTATTCCGGTGACAGTTGATATCAATCAACTCCAATCTCATTTTTTAATCTTTCATTAGTCGTCGTACTGTCTAGCAAGCACACGGTACTCTTCGGCAATTTCCTCTCTCAGGTCAACGGGAGCCAGCACTTCAGCATCTTTACCATAAGACATTATCCAGGATTTGACCGACCATCTTCCGGAGGTGGTCATGGTAAGCAAGAGGGACCCGTTGTCTTCTTCGTGTAATGTCTGGTTATTGCTCCACTTTCGTTCCTTGATGTAGCGGGCCTGATTGGGTGAAAAGCGTACTATTATTTCCAATTCATCATCGAGAGTCAGGGTGAAGGCGCTTTCCAGCCGTTCCGAGGGAGAAAAGTCCTTAGGGTAGTCAAATTCCTCCTGACTCAGTGTCACCTCCGCAATTCTATCTACCGCAAGGATCCTGATATCGTTATAGCGGGTAACATTCACAAAAAGGTACAGCCCTCCGTTGTTTTCAAAAAAGTGCAGAGGGTCGATGCGGTATGTCTTTTTGTTATTATCGCCATAGGAGTGATAGATAATTGTACAGGTAAGATTTTTCATCATGGCATCTGTGAGTGACTCGATGACCTGTTCTTTGTCGCTGTAATCCTTACCGGTTCGTGACAGGGGGAGAAAGAGATTTCTGATCCTGTCCAACCTGTTTGCAAGCCCCTGGGGAGCAAACAGGGCGATCTTTGCAAAGGCTGTTTCAATCGCCTTCTCCACATCGGTACCTTTGTATATCTTCTCTTCGCCCTTAAGCAGAAAGAGAGCGATGATTTCCGTAGCACTGAAGTGGATGCTGGGGACTGTGATATTGGGCAGTTTGTTCTGGAAGCTTTCCAGTAATTTTTTTCGTATTCTGCGCCCATCCAGTGGGTCTTTTTCATCAATGACTGGAAAGTTCATCTCCTGCAGAACCTCAAGCTGTCTGTAGGCCGTCCGTTTGTCTACATTTAGCTCCTCGGCCAGTTCTTCCACAGTAGCTCCCTGCGGCCTACTGAGTAGATCCACCACCCGTAGAAACTTGATTAAGGCATTCCCTCTCATGGGTTCTCCGTGAATTTTTTAGATGCATGACCACTTTTGTCATCCATAGCCGTTAGTATGAAAAGTGTAGAGGATACCAGAAGCTTGGTGAAGAGACAATATAGAGAAAGTTTGGCCTTGATAATACTACCTTTCCTGATGGTTCTGAGCCGATAAACAAAATACTTTTTTTTAGATATGCTATGGTTATAAAACAAGATTCACAGTCGATATTTGCAAACGTTCAACTGGACCCAAAGATACAGATCCAGAGGTCAGTTGAGTCTAAGGTTGATTCTTACTCTGTCCTTTACCAGTCCTGGCATTGGAATAACATTGGGGCCGAGAATTTTATTTTTGTTGGAGAAGAAGTTGCTCACCTGGATGATGAAAACCTTGAAATCCTGGTCCGTTCTTCCTCCCTTTGCCGTAGGCGCAGTGAGTTAGCGATTCGCCATGACAGTAAAGGATTTGTGATAGTGTCTTTTAACTTTTTTTTCCCGGATCTTCCCTGACGATTATTGATCCCTCCGGATGAAATAAGAACTTTTCTTTACACTGGCAACAGCCAGGAGCAGCTATTATGCATATTAGTTTTGGTTTAGATTTGGATGGGTACCGTTCACCTCGGCCTAGGAACAGGGCTGGGCAGATTGTAACCGGTCCAAACGGATTGTTGAATATTCTTGAGAATCAGTTGGGGCTTACCGGCAACTGGAAGGACGCTCCTTTGCGTATAGGTGAGTATCGAAACTGTCTCGAGAAGTGTGATACAGGGCAGCGTTTTTATAGCAAGTCGTTTCAGGCCGATGAGTTTGGAGTGAGCAAGACCCTTCTCTTTTGGCGTGACTCTTGGGTGGAGGCGGGTTGGGATTATGAGGCTGGAGAGGGCGATCATTCGATCCTGACTGACCTTGCCGCCGTGGAGCTATTGGCCCGGAATGAACTTTCGGCTGGATTTTGTGATCGTGTACGCAGCGTATTGGCTTCTTTGGAAAAGCGGGGGGGGCTGAATCTTAAGATAAGCCTTCTGGAGTGGAAAGAGGAGCTTCCGGGCATCTGGCAAAAGATTTTTACGTTGCTGACTGTTTATGATGAAGGCCTTGCTTATATGACGGAAGTTTTGGCTGAGCCAGGAACCGATCTTGCCAGGCTTCAGGATAATCTTCTGAATAATACCCCTTATACCCTGACAGGAGATGGTACGGTGCTGATGTTTCGTGCCCATTCCGAGATAATCCTGGCTCAGGGACTGGTACAGTTTTTGTACAGTAAGCCAGGAGAGGGGGAGAAAAGATTAGCGGATTCCATCACCGTGGTTCTGGGAAATAGTGGTGAAGTATTTGATGCTTCTCTTGCAGGACAGAATCACCCTCTTACCGGCAGTGCAGCCAGATCCCATTGGCGTCCTCACCTGCAACTTCTACATCTGGTCCTTGATTTAATTTGGGAACCGCTGGATCCGACCAGTCTCCTGGAGTTTCTCAGCCATCCTGTTAATCCTCTCCCTGCATTTGTCTGTACTCGATTGGCCCGAGAGGTAGCTAAAAACCCGGGTATGGGCGGGCGGGATTGGAACGAAGCCCTGCAGGAACTTGGGGAGAAGGCGGTTGAGCGGGCAGAAGAAGAAAATGAAGCTGCTGATGTCCTTCGGGATAAAATCAGGCTCTGGCTTGATCAACCCCGTTATGATCCTGAAATCGGCGTGGATATAGGGACTGCTGTTAAATTATGTACACTTGTGGGGCAATGGTGTTCCTCGCGAGCAAACAGCGGATCCTACGAGTTAGATAGAGATCTGTATTATGCTGCAAGCGCTCAGGCAAGTGCCACGGCCAGAATACTTGGCAAAAAAGCGGAGAGTGATGCACAGCTGATCCCTCGTCTTCAGTTAAAGCAACTGCTGCAGCAGGTGACAAGCATCGGCAGCCCTCGACCGGATGCCGCTGCTGAATGTGGTGGTCTGCACAGCTGCAAGCTCCCTGGAGCAGTGATTGAATCGAACGATACTCTGCTCTGGTGGGATTTTACCAGACCCGCTTTACCCGGGAAAAATCCCTGGCCTACTGAAGTGACCCGACAGTTGTGCCGTCACGGGGCCATACTTGCAGAAACAGGTGATCTTCTAAAGCGCTTAGCGCAGACCTGGCAACAGCCCTTGCTGAGAGCTAAAAAGCACGTCTTCTTAGCGGCCCCTGTCACTCGTTGCTCTGAACCCTGTGTTTTGCATCCCCTCTGGGAGCAGTTAAATCCCGGAGAGCAGTCTCTGCTTCCGGAAATTGATATAGATGCCCTCCTTGATACTGGAATCGGGCTGCCATCACTGGTTAACTGTCTGGAGCGCCTCCCTGCTCAAGCACTGGCCGGACCTGTACGCTGGTGGCGGATTAACTGCCAGGAGCTGCTGGCCGGACGAGAACGTGAGTCTTACTCGAGCCTCCAGGCCTTTCTTTTCAGTCCCTATCAGTGGGTGTTGCGTCATAAGGCACGGTTGCGTGAAGGAAGTCTTAATCAGGTTCAGGATGGTCCTGCCCAGCAGGGAACTATTCTGCACGTGCTCTTTGAGGAGCTTTTTGCTGAATCTGCTTTGGCCATACAGTGGCAGAAGTGCAGCAGGAAAGATCTTTTTGCCTGGATTGACACGAAATTCAGTGAGATTCTGACCAGCTGCGGAGCCAACCTTCTTTTGCCGGGTCGCGGTACAGAGCGGGAAGAACTACTCGAGACTGGAAAACAGGCGGCATGGGCCTTGATTGCCCATTTAAAGAGTGCCGAGGTGGTAGATATTCGGATGGAAAAGCATCTGGAAGCAGATTTTTTCGGAGGCACGCTGGGCGGTTATATTGATATGCTGGTTACCAATCGCCATGGAAAACAGGCGGTGATCGATCTGAAACTTGGTGGGCTCCCATATCGTCGTAAAGAGCTGTCAGAAAACAAGCATCTGCAGTTGGCCACTTATGCCTATCTGCATCAAAAACGATCTGGCCAGTGGCCGGATCAGGCATTTTTTATTTTAAGAAATGGTCTTCTTCTTGCCCAGGATGCCTCTTTTTTCTCCGATGCTCTCCTCTGTTCCCCAGGGGAAGGGGAGGATACGCTCTCTTTGTGGCTGGAATTTGAGCAGACCTGGAAGTGGCGGAGAAAACAGCTGAATCAGGGTCTGATTGAGCTGACTGTACAGGGGACAGAGGCAGACGATAATTCTGCAGCTCCAGATGAGGGTGTGATGGTTGAAGCATTTAATGACAGATTCAATGATTTTTCGGCACTGACCGGATGGATTGAAGAGTAGAGGAACAGTGATGAAAAAACGGAATATTACCTTTATCAGTGCAGGAGCCGGCAGCGGTAAGACCTATCGGCTCACCGAACAGCTTTTTGATGAGTTGGTTGCCAAAAATGATCCGGTGCGGGCCGACGGGATCATTGCCACGACATTTACTAAAAAGGCGGCCATCGAGCTGGAAGGACGGGTACGAAAGAAACTCGTCGAAAAGGGTTGTCTGGATCTCTCACTCTTTATCAGTCAGTCCCTGATTGGCACGGTGAATGGCGTCTGTGGCAGGTTGTTGAGCAGGTTTGCCTTTGATGCCGGCTTGTCACCGGAACTGCAGGTTATTGAAGATGAGGCTGCGGCAGTTCTTTTTTCTCAGTCTCTGGAACAGGACTGTTCCCTTGCTGAGATCCGAAAGATGAACGGACTGGCCTGGAGACTGGGTCAGGAAGATTGGCGCTCTGAGGTGCGAAGATGTGTTAATCTTGCCAGGGCTAATGATATCGACCCTTCTGCCCTTGCCCAGGCGGCTATAGAGAATTGTGAAAGTTTACTGGATTTTTTCCCGCCACCTTTTGCGACAGATATTGATTTGGATAAGCGGCTGCTGGCAGCTATTAAGAAATGCCAAAAACAGATTGCAGGTAACGGTGATGAGAGCAAGGGAACAGCCAACTATCTGAAGCTGCTGGAGGAAAATATCGCTCAGGTGAGGAACCGTTCGCTGCCCTGGAGCATGTGGGTAAAACTGAGCAAGAGCAGTCCGACACGCAAAAGCCAGGAGGCGGCTCAGACCGTGAGTGATACGGCCCTTGACTACGACAGACATCCAAGGCTGCACCAAGATATCCGAGAATGGATTATCTCTGTGTTTGGACTGGCTGCGGGAACCATGCGGGTCTATCAGGAGTTTAAAAAGAAACGTGGAGTGATGGATTTCGTTGACCAGGAGAAACAGGTATTGAAGCTTCTGGATCAGGATGTAGTACAACAGGCCCTTGCCGATGAAATTGACTTGCTTTTGGTCGATGAATTTCAGGATACCAGTCCTATCCAGCTGGCAATTTTCCTCAAGTTGTCCACTCTTGCCAGAAAAAGTATCTGGGTTGGTGATATCAAGCAGGCCATTTACGGCTTTCGGGGGAGTGATCCGGAGTTAATGAATGCAGTAGTGCGGGGCCTGAAAGCAGAGGGTGGGACCATTGAAGTTTTGAAGGAATCGTGGCGATCCAGACCGCAACTGGTTGAGCTGGTGAACGAGCTTTTTGTACCCGCCTTTGCAGATATGCTCAAGGAGGATCAGGTGCGGCTCAAGCCGGCTCTGAAAGAGCAGTGCGAGACCACCGCCCTGGAGTTCTGGACTCTGGAGGGAAAAAATCAGGGGCTACGACTGCAGGCAATGGCCGAGGGGATTGCACAGCTGATAGAAGAGGGACGGAACGTTGTGGACAAGGACAGCAGATTGCCAAGGGCAATGTGTTTAAACGATATTGCTCTGCTTTTTCGTACCAACACCAATGTGGCCGCCATGGCTGCCGCCTTGACTGCCAAAGGTATCCCGGTGCAGTATAACCGCAGTGGGCTGGCCGTAACGCCTGAGGCGCACTTGGGGCTGGCTTGTCTGCGTTATCTGGTGGATAAGCAGGACACCATGGCTGTTGCCGAGATTATTTCCCTGGCCAGTGGGCAGCATCCCGAGCAGTGGCTGCAGGACCGGCTAGAGTATGTTCATTCGCAGCCTAAGAAGGATGTTTGGGGAACAGACGCTGCTTCGCCGAACCCGCTTATCTGCGCCCTTGACCGGGAAAGACCTCGGCTGCGGTTTTTGTCACCCGTTGAGGCTCTGGATCTTGCCCTTGGAAAGGGTGAGGTGGATAGGATTGTCAGAGCCTGGGGGCCCACCTTGTCTAGGAATCGGCAGCGGTTGGCCAATCTTGAGGCCCTGCGTGCTTACGGAGAGGAATATGAAGACATCTGTGGGAAAGAGGGGAGGGCAGCGACTGCCGGCGGGTTTATCCTGTGGATGAATCAGCAGGCCGGAGATGATACCATCAATATGGGGCGGGACAGTCGGATTGATGCAGTCCATGTCCTTACCCATCATGCGGCGAAGGGGCTGGAGTGGCCGATTGTCGCTGCAGCAGATCTGGAAAAAGGGATCCTGCCCCGCTATTGGGGCTTCACCATGGAGGCGGATCTCACTCAAGTGGATATGGATGCTCCCCTTGCAGAACGAAAGATGCACTATTGGGTCAAACCCTTTGGTAAGCAGAGTGCAGGAATTGATGTCTACGAAAAGATAGCATCCCATGCTATTGCAGAAACAGACCGGGAACAAGGGGTTGCAGAGGCTAAACGACTGCTTTATGTCAGTCTCACCAGGGCACGGGACCTGCTGATTTTACCCTTTGCGGCAACGGCAAAGCAAAGACCCTGGCTTGACTGTCTGGAGGCGGGATGGCTGACTGAGACCGATGGGAGCATTGAGTTGCCCAATGGCGAAGAGATCGCCTGTGCCCACAAGAATCTGGCCGTCTCGCAAAAGCTAGTGGAGCTGGAAGGGGAGAAAGAATTTTTTGTCTTCCCCGGCCAGAAGGAGCACCAGGAGAAAACGCCCGCCTTTGTTTCTCCCAGTTCTTTATTGTCAAAAGAGGCTGTTGTGGGGCAGGTGCATGCAGTCAGTCCCCGCATTTCATTTCGTGGAAATCCTGAGATGGATCTGTTGGGTAATGCGGTCCATTCAATCCTGGCTGCGGATTGTATCGGTAGCGCTGACCGGGAAGAGATGGCCTTAAGGCTTTTGGAGCGCTGGGGAATCTCCACGGTATTGGTCGGAGCAGAGATTCTGCATACATCGGAATCACTGCAGCGATTTTTGCAAAAGAATTTTGCAGTGAAAACTCTTTGTCCGGAATGGCCGGTGCAGATGATCCTGGAGAACGGGCAACTCCTCTCCGGCTGGATTGATCTGGCAGTGGAGACGGAAACAGGCTGGCTGATTATTGATCATAAGTCCTTCCCGGCCGGTTCTGATATGCTGGAAAAAAAGGCTCTGGAATACAGCGGCCAGCTCCATGCCTATCAACAGGCCCTGGAGGCAGCTACTGGGAAAAGGGTTGAAAAGACGATGATCTTTTTTCCGGTTAGTGGTCGCTTGGTAGAAGTGGTCTTGAGCGACGAATAGGACTCTTATTGCAATAGATTCGCTAAATTGACAGGTTGGGTGGTAACGTTATGAATAAAATGAGAAAAGAGGCGAAGAGGAAGTATGATGAGGCCCGTAAAGGGCTGTCAGAGGAAGAGATTGCTGCTTTGAATCGTGAGGATTTAAAGAAAGAAAAGATAGAACAATTGGCAAAAGAGATTCATCTGGAAAGATTTCCTGAAGAGTGGGATTTTATGGGTGACAGTATTGCGGACGCAGATGATAGGAAGAGGGGAATTAATCCAATGAGTGAGGAATACTGCACCGAAGTAAAGAAAAGAAGGGAAGCCCTTGGTGTTGCTCCTTTGTCTTGTAATGGCATGAGAACTTCAAATGAAACAATGGAACTCTGTTTAGCTGAAGCAGAAGAGAAGATCAATAAGGGCTCCTTATGACAGCACAATGGCAGCATCGCTATATCAGTGAAGAAGGGGAGGTGATTCTGTCTGAAAAAACACCCTTTGTTCCTGAGAAATACGGTATCTCTCCGCAGGGCAGCTTCACGACACAATGTCGCCGGGGGTATGTATGTGAATTTCAGATCAAGGAACAGAGCTGCGTACTTAACCGTCTGTTGATAAGTATGCAGCCATTGCTTATGGATCGGGGGCAGGTCCCTCTTGAAGAGTATCCTCCGTTGAATGGCAGGCGACCACGTGCCTTTTATATCACTTCTAACCGTTGGGTTGCACTCTATGATGAGATTGGTTTGATATTTGAGCTTGATTCCCCCCTTCAAAGTTCTTTTGATCTTCCGGATGGGCTTTCCCAGGAAGAGCGAAAAGCCAGGAAGAGTCAGCTGTTTCGGCGTTACTCGCCGAGAAACCCTTTTGAGGAAAAGGATGATCAGAAGATTTCCAGGACTACCGCAAATAAAATAATGTATACGGATCCTCGTACTGAATTGCCGTTGCGCCATGACACTGAGAAGAAAGAAGCAGGTAGTAATTCCATGACTACCTTTCAGGATACCGTGACAATGGGCTATGACATAATAGGCGATATTCACGGTCATGCTGATGAGCTGGAGAGCCTGCTGGAGAAGATCGGGTATTCCAGCGATGGAACCCGACATCCGAAGAGGCGGAGGCTCATATTTCTAGGTGATTTTATTGATCGTGGACCGAAGAACCGGCGGGTGGTTGAGATCATCCGAACACTAATCAGGGCTGATATGGCCTTTGCGGTCATGGGTAACCATGAATATAATGCCATCTGTTATCACACCAAAGCCGAATCTGACGACAGCCAATATCTACGGCAACACAGCGAAAAGAACCGAAATCAGCACCATGCCTTTTTGGATGAGTATCCGGATATTGAAGAACGGAGCCAAGTGGTGCGATGGTTTCAGCGTTTACCCCTTTTTCTGGATTTAGATGACCTTCGTATTGTTCACGCCTGCTGGGATCAAGAGGCAGTGGAGTTTGTCGAAGACCGATATGAGAACACGTTGACCAAAGAGTTTCTGCAGAGATCGGTTGACCGTGGGAGTCAAGAACATGCTGTGATCGAAACACTTCTCAAGGGCCCGGAACGCTCATTACGAGCAGGGCTTACTTTTCCTGATTGTGACGGTAACGCGCGTACTGATTTTCGCCTGAAGTGGTGGAAGGAGGAATTATTTACACTCGATGATGCCGCAATCCTTCCCCCGGGGGTATTGGCTGAGTATCGCACTGAATCGTTATCCGAGCACTGTGGAGAACAGTCTGTTAGTCCCTACCCGACGACGGCACCTCCCGTTGTTTTTGGCCATTATGCAGCCTTGTCAACAGAAGAGTCTTTCTCTTCTAATGCCGCCTGTCTGGATTATAATATTATTGGTGGCGAGAGTCTGGCCTGTCTGCGCTGGAACAAAGCAGAGAAAGGTAAGAAGGCTCTTGCAGAAATGGAAATAGTAAAGGTCTCTTCTCAATTGAGAAAGAATTTGGTGTGACATGAAAGTATATTTTTCACATGGAAAGGAAAGCGGCCCTTGAGGGAGTAAAATAAAAAGGCTGGCAAATATTGCTAAAGAGCAAGAAGAGATCTTGTCCAATTTTTAAGTTTATCTTGTGCAGTGCAAACATTATCGGGTGCAGAAGGTTGGAGTAAAGGTGATTCGGGAGATGTACGGGCTGGTTGCTGCTGAACATACGACGGCCGGTGGCATTGTTCTTACTTCTGGTACGTTTGCCCGGGATGCCGGTCGATTTGCTGATGAAAAATCACTTGAGTTGGTGGACGGAGCACAGCTGGCCTAGTTGATTGCTGATGCTTCTGTTGCTCCAGCTCCTGTTGATCCTCAAATGCCTAAGGCAGTATCAAGTGTTCCGTTATGTCCGGTGTGTGACAGGGGAATGGTTTTACGGACCGCGAAAAAAGGGAAAAACGTTGGAGAACAGTTCTGGGGATGTTCTGCGTTTCCCAAATGTCGGGGAACAAGAGGTCAAACATAATATAGAGACACAAGTTAAGATATCTTCTATATCTTAAAAAGATATGTGATATTCAATGGTAGAAGTCTAGCTTTTTGATTGGCCTGATATTCATTATGGTCGACTTTTCTGAAGTTCCTGGAAAGATGTGTGATTGGGGAATGGTGGGAGGTTAAAATGAGAAAACTGTCTAATTCTTTTATGAATGACTTGTTGAATGTAGGAGGTGTACTTCATTCAATACTCCATAGGGTAAAGCTGGATCATACGCTCATGCTTTCAATTCGCCAAGATTAAATGAATATCTACTACCGTGGCGGGAATATTTTGAAAGTAAAAGAACTGGGTAATAAATTCTACAGTATCTTTTTCGACTACAAGTACAATAAAGTTGAGGCTCCTTTGCCTGATTTGCCTAACGCCATCAATAACAAATATGAAGCAAGGGCGTGGGTTAATTCCTTTCAGATTCTTAAAGGAATCATGGATGTCTATTTTTCCAAATACAACAAGCCAGATCGAGAATTTCAGCAGTTGGTTGCCAGAGAAAACAATTTTTCAACCATATCAAATTCAAAGTGAGTATTTTATTTCAGATATCGAGTTCTCGGTCCTGAAATATAGATGACGTTTCAGTAAACATTCAAGAAGGAGTTGTATAATGGTTAGTAATCTTACAAATATTTACACATATTTGGTTGGTAACAGCAAATACGAACAGATGGGCTGGTATAATGCCTATAAAGGTTTTGTAGAAGAAGTTGAGAGAGTTAAAGAGATTGGTGGAATACCAGAGAATGATTTTTTACGGAAACTCTTTTTTAACGGTGGAAATGGTGTTGCCAGTAACGGTCAGTCAGTGGTTAAGGGCTCGGATTTTAAAGCTTTAGTTGAGGATGATAAATTTGTAGAGATTGTATCTCAGCTTATTATGGATCCAAATAATGAAACCCACAACGCTCTCAGAAATAAATGGAATGAATTAACTGATAAGAATAGACCTGTTCTTACTAACAGAGCGACCGCTGCCTGTACAACAAATGTCTCCAGTGCTGTAGATGAAAGTAAGTTTAATCAAGTCTTCCACTGGCTCCAAAAAGAGAAACTGATACCTAACTACACCGGTGAACAGGATTGGTATAATAGAAATATCTATGTAGTCCAGGAGGTTAGGGAAGCAATTAAAGATGTTGAAGATGACCCATTTTGGATAAATATCTTTATTTGGAAAATGTTTGAAAATCTATCAAATCCATTTTCACTTAAAAAGCAGATTGTGAAATATGGAGCCCCTGGAACGGGAAAAACATTTATTGCTAATCAAACAGCAAGACTTCAGTTTGATATTTGGAAGAGTCGTTTTGCTCCTAATGAGAACTTTACATATGAAGTTATGAACGAAGTGATTCAGTTCCATCCATCATATTCCTATGAAGACTTCTTTGAAGGGCTCAGACCAACAAAAGAGGGGAACCTGACACTTCATAATGGGCTCTTCAAATCTTTTTGTATGAAAGCTGGTTACTGGGAGGTAGATATTGCAAACCTTGGAAAAGATGTTGTAAAGCTTACTGTTTCAGAGGTGAAAGCTCTTGAAAATCAACTGTCTGGGGAGTACTGGAGCTACATCTTTGATCTTGGTGAGGTTTATAATTCCACCCCTCTTGTTGATGTCCTTCCTCCTCACTTTTTGATAATTGATGAGATTAATAGAGCTGAACTAAGCCGTGTCTTTGGTGAACTTATGTACTGTTTAGAGTATCGAGGTAAGACAATAAAAACTCAATATGCCCACCTAAATGATGAGATAACAGGTATGATTAAGCTTGGTGAGGGGTATCAATTTTTTGTACCTCATAACCTCTATATCTTAGCCACAATGAATACAATTGACCGAAGTGTAGAGAGTTTTGACTTTGCTTTAAGAAGAAGATTTCGCTGGGAGGAGGTGCTTCCAAGTTATGACCTTCTATATTATCATCTTGAAGAGCATAATAAGAACTGGATTGGTTTATCCAAAGCACTTAAAGAACTCAATAAGCAGATTACTTCAGAACCTCTCTTAGGAAAAGATTACTGCATTGGTCATGCTTATCTCTGGAAACTTCCATACTCCAAAGATATCTCACTGACAGAAGTCAAAAAACTTGTTTGGGGCGATAGTCTCCAGTCATTACTTGAGGAGTATCTTCGTGGAACGGGAAGAGAAGATGAATTACTGAAAAAATTCTCTTCTGCTTTTGGACTATAGCTATGGGGAAATGGCTCTTTTATATTCTCAAAGATAATACTCTGGTAGATAATCAGGTCTATCGGGCAGACGATGGTGTTTTTACCAATCATAGGCTCATTGAATCTGTCCACCTAGATTCTCTGCAAAAAGGTTGTCATAATAAACCGTGGAATGACGAAAAGAAAATATGGAACTTTTTAAATACCACAGGAAGAGCCATAAATAGAGTTCTCTTAGAGAAGCGAGACAAAGCTGTAGTCCTATTTAATGATAAAGAGTATGAGCACAATAGTGATGATGATTTTATCCAGATAGCAGGTATTGATTGCCGTAATTTTAACCTTACTACCGGTAACCTTATTGGCTATATCAGAGATGGTGATTACGACCTGAAAATTTCCTCTCGCTTTGGTGATGCCTTCCTCAAAGAAATAATAGCTGATGCTGATGGTTTTGTTGAGATTGAAGAATATGGTGGTGATAAAAATGACAATGGCTATGAGTGGCTTCTTATCTATCTTTGGAAGATTAAGCTCAAAAAAGCATATCGCTTAGGTCTTCCCAAGGTTTATAAATCACATAATGAAGTTCTCACCAAGGTAAGAGGGACAATTGACCCTGTAAATTATTATATCAATCGAAATCAAGGAAAATATAGATGTAACTATAGAGAACACAGCTATAATATACCTGCTGTTCGTCTTATCACTGAAGCCATTCAGAAAGTAAAGGGTCACTCATTCAGTCACGACCTGCATACTATCAAGCAAGCATTCATTACTGCTACTAATGGTGAGAGACTCAAGCTCTCTGAACTCAAAAGTATCAATTATTTTACAAATCCTTTTTATGCTGATTATAATCCTGTAATTGATCTATCAAAGATGATTTTGAGGGATGAATTTAGTAACTTTGGAAACAACTCTGATGCCAATGCTTTTCTCTTTGATATATCAATGCTCTTTGAGTATTTTATCCGTAAAATATTTATCAGAAATGGCTTTCCGCTTCAAAGAAAGTTTGGAGAACGGAAAGTGATTCATACCTGTGCGTTAGATGGGTATAAACGAAAAATAGAACCAGATATAGTAATAGAATCAGATGACGGCGTTTCTGTATTTGATGTGAAATATAAAGCTTATGACTTTAGCCATGGAGTAAAAAGAGAAGATATCTTCCAACTTCATACATACATTGGGCAGTATGGCAATGATGCTACTATCAAACAAGCTGGTTTTATTTATCCAATAAGCAAAGAAAAATGGAAACACAAAACAGCTTTTAATGGAAATACTTCTATCACACAGCAAATTGAAATAATGGGAAAAACTGTTCCTTTCACAGTCTTCTTTTTTGTTGTTCCAGAAAAATGTAAAGCTAAGGAATACCATACACATTTTCAGGACTCTATAGTTTCCTTTGTTGATGAATTTCGTAGTACTTCCAGGTCATTATAATGGTAGGATGTCTCAAAGTATTTGGAGACTGCCTCTATTGCTTCCATCAATCCGGTAAGTCCAAGGTAAGCGGGGGATTTTCTCCCCCAGCTACCGCAACACATCACCTGCGGTGTTTTTCATTGAGATTGTCGGGTCATATCTGGGGTATGTTGAATTGAAATTGCCACATCGAAAATATGAAATTTCTATTATCACCAACACTTAATAGACCTACTGTGAAGGCTTCCGCACAATATACGTAACAAATTTTTCATCAACCAAAGTCAACATACCTCCCCTGAGTCTTACCGCATCACAATCTAAAGTCCTCTGCAAATACCAATCAATATATAATCATAACGATATACTTATGCGTATGTCAAGGCTGTCTCTGCAACATGCTTGAATCATAAGGTAAAGTGTGAAGTGCTTGTGCGTATAGTTATGAAAATACATAAATAGGTAACAAAAAATGCTATTTAGAGTTACCTTTCCTCCCGTGTATGCCAAAGCCGCAACACATAAATAGTTGATTCTTGAATTTCATAACGTATTTCATATTGACTGACGATGATCCGCCTTACTTCACGTGGCTGAAACTCAAAAAGTTGCTCACCAATTCGTGGATTGCTCAATAAGATGTTTGGTGCAGCGGTCAACGTTTGCACAACATGTGCTGCTGCCTGTTGATTTACCTGAGCCAAAAACTCAAACAGTCTTGCTAGGTCAGAGAGTGCTTTGCTAGTCCATTTCAGCTTCATCAACGCGGTATTGGTAACGGATTATCCGTGCTGAGGCTTTCTGCCCACGCCAATACTGCCTGATGTTCAACAACTTTCCCAGCATCTACATCAGCAAGTGCTTCTTGCGTCAGGCGGTTGCGTTCTTCTTCCTGCTCGACCCAGGCAGATAGTGCCTGTTTCATGATCCATCCACGGGAACGTTCGAGGCGGGACGCCACTTTATCAACTCTCTCTGCTAATGGAATCGGTACATGTGCTGTAAGTACCCTCGTTTTTGCTTGTGTCATTTTCCATCTCCTTTGCTAGTGATTGCAAATTAATCATAATGAATAATAATAAATAGTGCTATCGCAATTATTGCAAACGTTTAATTGTAGCCTCTAATGGCAAATTGGAGGGACGTATTGTGTATTATAACGAGAAATCCTCCTTTGTTCCGCAATGTGGAATGGTCGTGTGGTAAAATAGTCGACTATTCTTTCTGTAGATTGAAGAAGTCTTTCGCAGTTAGCCAATATACCTAATACGAATACTAAGGAGGTTTCTTATGACATTTCGGCTGGCAGAAATAGTAGAGAGCAATACGGTCGTAAAAGTAGTCGGTGTGGGGGGAGGAGGAGGCAATTCCATTGATCGCATGGTTAGCAATAATCTCCGAGGAGTAGAACTGATCACTGCAGATACTGATATGCAATCATTAAATAAATCTCTCGCAACAATACCTATGAAATTGGGAGCAAATGTTACCAAAGGGTTGGGCACAGGTGGAGACCCTGTGAAAGGAATGGAAGCAGCACTTGAATCCATAGAAGATCTTAGGAAGACGTTGAAGGGAAGTGATTTGGTTTTTGTGACTGCAGGTCTTGGTGGTGGAACAGGTTCAGGTGCTGCTCCCGTGGTGGCAAGGGTAGCAAAAGAACTTGGTGCATTAACCGCGGCAGTTGTAACCAAACCTTTTTCTTTTGAAGGAGCAGTGCGTATGCAAAATGCTCAGCAAGGATGGGAGGAGCTTCGTAAATATACTGATGCTATTATTTCTGTGCCCAACGATAGTCTCCTCGCCTTGATGGAAAAGAAAAGTACACTTTATGATATGTTTTGGTTAGCAGACACAGTCCTTTATCATGCTGTAAAAGGTATTACCGATTTGATCAATTTTCCAGGTTATATAAGTGTTGATTTTGCAGACTTAAAAGCAGTGATGAGAGATACAGGGACGGCGGTGATAGGTTTTGGAAGCGCTGTTGGAGAAAATCGAGCAATGGAGGCTGCAGAAAATGCCATTAATACAGAACTGCTGGAACATGATGTGGCCAATGCCGCTTGTGGCCTTTTGATAAATATTGCAGCCACAGAAGAAAGTCTAACGATGGTCGAGTTTATGGAGGCTTCAGTATTTATCAGAGAGAAAGTTGATAGTAAGAAAATATTTGTAGTGATTGGAGCGGTTATTGACGAATCACTTGGAGATGAGTTTCGGGTTACTGTGATTGCTACTGGAGTCGAAAAATTACCTCAACAGGATAATAATAATTCTAGTTTTTCTCAAAAAAAGAACAGGCAAAAAGAGTGCGCCAATAAAGAAATGCGGACGGCTTCAGTTGACCCCGTTCCCACCCATAAAGTTTTACCCACGTCTGATTTTGTTAGCAGGCCCTTCAACCAGGAAGCCAATTCAAAAGATAAAAATTCTGAATTGAGTGACGAACAGTTGGCGATCCCAACTTACCTGAGGAAACCTAAGGAAGATTTTTGACGTTAATCGCAGCATTGGGAATGGATTCTCGATTCTGAGGCTTTCTGGTCACGCCAAAACGACCTGGGGACAACGGCTTTTTCGGCATCTTTAGGGGGATGATATAATGAGAAAAGTGGTTAAAGATAAGTATAAAGAAACGAATTTTGGGAATGAGGTAACATTTATCATGTGTGAAGATAGTCTTTGTCTATCGAAAATTGAGGATGCCTCTGATTATCTCGAAAGGAGCCCTCTTTTGGATAAATAGTTCAGAGAATTTCTCAGTAGGGTTCAAGGAGGAGAAAAACGATTTACGTGACCTTGGCCATATCTCGGATAGTGTTCTGTATTTCATTCACAAGCCATTCAGGTTCTAATACTTTTGCCCTGCCAGCCCAGGATAACACCCAGCCAATCAACTCAAACTCAGATGATACCTCAAAACTCAGAATGAGAGTGTCATCATCCATCCATTCTTTTCTTGTCTCAGAATTCCATGTTCGTTCAGCCACATAAGCTGCGGCAAATTCTTTGAATTCAATTGTAACAGGAAAAGGTTCTTGTTTTATAACCCCAAAATTCTGATTGAAGAATTGATCAAAATTATAGTCCTCTGGGATATTATAGTCTTGAGCAGTGACCTTAATTGATTGAATACGATGGAGAGCTAACAAAAAATAGTGCATTTTGTCAGAAGCGTTTCTTCGCCTGACGTGAAGATAGATCGTGTCTTGATGGGAAAAAATCTTGAGTGGTTCAATGGAAAGAACTTTTGCTTCATCGGCGGTTATCTTCTGGTAAGTCAGTTCGCAAATTTTCCTTTTCTCCATAGCCTCTATAAGAGTGCGAATGGTCTCTTGATGGGGCGTGTAATCAATATGGCCAGCATGGAAATTAGCAAAGCAATCGGAAAATTCTCCTTGTTTACCAGTTAGTAGGAGCTGACTGTTCTCCAGTACATCTACCGCCTCAGTAAATAGTTTGTCTCCCAGTAAATGTTCAGTAAATGACATGCACATTTGCAATGTCATCAGTTCACTCTTGCTAAGTTGCAGTACTGGCTTGACTCCAACCACTTGTTTCATTCGGTAATACTTTCGTTTTCCTTCAAGATGATCTTCAATCTCCACTCCATAAGAAAGCTGGATATCTTCAATAAGCCTCATAACCGTCTGTTTCGAACAATCCAAAATTCTGGCTAAGTCGATGAGTGAGTATTCCTTCTTAGAGAATAACAACCTGGCAAAAAGGCTGATTAATTTTTGACCATAACTGAGATGAGGATTGATAGGAGTTGGCATAAGTCACCTTTTTAAATAAATGAATCCGATCGTTCCGTAATGTGGAATGGACCCATGGTAAAATGATTTTTAGAATAAAACAAGGGATATTAACTATGAAAAAAATCGGATCCAAGAAGAGTAGAGCTCGCACATTTCCATTTGTAATGGCCGAAAATGCTCTGGATAAAAATGGGAAATGGATTGTCAGGAAAAGCATAATGTATCTGAACAGGTTGCTTCAAGCTAAGCCTTTTGGTGATTATGATACGTTTGATTTCATTTGTCTTGTTCTTGGCCCTAAAGAGCAATTGCTCAGTCGGCATGTGACAAACCACCTGGCTGAGTCGTCTGCGAAAGAGATTTTTCTTGCAGATCGGCAAGAGGCTGAAGATCTTGATGATGTGGCAAGGCTCTATACTCGTTATTTTTCGCAACTCAGGAAGAACGAGCAATCATTGTTCATAAAGGAAACGGTTGGACTTCTACAGGGACGGTACTCATCTTTACAATATGGTGGACTTTCAGATATTGAGAGACATATCAACTCAATGGCGAAAATGTTTTGCCTGAATGAGAATGAAAAAATTGTTTATAGTTTGCTGTTTTTGCATTCAGTCTCTTCAAAAGCTGAATCTTATTTTGTCGACTGCTTAGAGATCCATTCCATAATGCGTAAAAAATATCTTTGCCTGGTACTTTCAATATCTATGTCTCAGTTGAAGAGCGTGTTGTCAGGCACACTTGCTACACAAAGAATGATGAAACACGACAAGAGCTATTTGTGTCTAACCGATGAGTTTATGGAGTTCTTCGAACACTCTTCCAGTTCTATGCAGAAGAAGAATTTATATTGTAAAATCACAGGCGATATCTTGCCGTTAGGTTACCAACTAGTACACACCAAAGATATAAATCACCTGCTTAGCCTGTTACAGGCCCCTACTGAAAATTCAACACATATACTCCTTTATGGTGCTCCTGGTACTGGAAAAAGTAGTTTTGCAGAGGCACTGGCGACACATCATACACCCCATGCTTTCAAGATATTACAGGGGATAGGCAACGATGGCAAAAATAGAAGGTCAGCCATTGTTGCCTGCATGAACATGACCGGTTCAACCAGCGAGAGAGTCATTGTGGTT
>Ga0307929_1000963_pt1 | contig 24722 bp, 22 predicted proteins | sample AceLakmetage1330_FD_203160 | JGI IMG/M metagenome (GOLD analysis project Ga0307929, IMG submission 203160) | Saline water microbial communities from Ace Lake, Antarctica - #1330 | ecosystem: Environmental > Aquatic > Non-marine Saline and Alkaline > Saline | place: Antarctica: Ace Lake...
CATACTCGCGTAACCAGCTAATGGGCACTTTCATGGTACCATCTCCTAATTCAAAAAATCGTTTCTTTCAAAAGCATTGGCCGCGTCACGCGCTCCCGAATACGGGAAGCACGTCCTACAAGATTGTTGTTGTGTAGGACGGGCTTCCTCGTATTCGGGGAGCCCGTGTTGACGGCTACACCATTGTTTAAACCTCTTTACCGAAACTGCGTCAAGAATCTGACATCATTATCATACAACATCCGAATATCAGAAATACCGTACTTGATCATGGCAATGCGTTCGATCCCCATACCAAAAGCATATCCCGTTACCGCTTCGGCATCATAACCCACACGCTCAAAAACACGCGGATCCACCATGCCAGCACCCGCAATTTCAATCCACCCACTCTGCTTACAAACGCGACACCCCTTACCCAAACAGACATGACAGGTGAAATCACATTCAACACTGGGTTCAGTGAAAGGGAAAAAATGAGGACGAAAACGAATATTGATATCCGGGCCCATCATCTGCTTTGCAAAATAGGCCAGTGTGCCTTTTAAATCCGCAAGCGAAACATCAGTATCGACATACAGGCCCTCAATCTGGTGAAAATTCGCACTATGCGTGGCATCCGTCGTATCGCGACGATAACAGCGGCCAGGCGTCACAATCCGAACCGGCGGCTTCTGCTTCTCCATAACACGAATCTGCACAGGGGAAGTCTGCGTGCGAAGCAATTCACCCGAATCCAGCCAGAAGGTATCCTGATTATCTAATGACGGGTGATAGTCGGGAGTGTTAAGCGCTTCAAAATTCCGGTATCCAGTCTCCACATCAGGACCTTCGGCAACCGTGAACCCAAGCCGACTAAAAATCCGAACCGCCTCCTCAATCACCAAAGAAATAGGGTGTGCGGTTCCACGAGTTTGCCAGCGCCCCGGCAACGTCACATCAAATGATGCCGCCGGCACTCCCGTCGGCGCACTCGACGTCAATGCCAATAGGCGATCGTCAAGCGCCGCATTCAGTGTATTCTTTAAAGCGTTGGCGCCCTGCCCCACTGCGGCACGATCCGACGGCGCGACATCCTTTAAGCTCTTCATAATCTGTGGCAACAGCCCTTTTCGCCCCAGATACTTGATGCGAACCGCCTCAACATCCTGAGCCGAAACCGCATCCCCTGCCGCCGCAATCGCTTCGCTCTTGATTGCCTCAATTTCTGCTACATTCATGACTCCCTCTCGACACAAAAAAAGGCCATCTCAAAAGATGGCCTTTTGGCTTGCACAGATTGCGCTATGCCAAGCCGGCCTTAGCCTGCTCGACAATCTTCGTAAAGCCTTCGGGATCGTGAATGGCAATTTCAGAAAGCATCTTGCGATTCAATCCAACATTCGCCTTCGTCAAACCCTCTGTGAAACGACTGTACGTAATATCATTCAAACGACAGGCGGCAGAAAGACGGCTAATCCAAAGCCGACGATAGCTACGCTTCTTGTTTTTACGATGCGTGGTTGCCATACACATGGCGCGATCCACAGCTTCGGTTGCAGTGCGGAACAGTTTGCTACGCGCTCCGCGAAATCCCTTGGCGCGTTCAAGCACTCGCTTGCGACGCTGACGTGATGCAGGTGCATTGGTTGATCTTGGCATGATTCTTCTCCAAAAAACAGTGTTCTACGAGGCAAGCAGCTTCTTGACGCGCTTGTTCTCCGAAGTGCTCAATATTCCGGCACTCCGCAAATTCCGTTTACGCTTGCGAGACTTGCTGGACAGCAGATGTCCAGATCCCGCCTTCGAGTACTTCAGCTTCCCATTCGCCGTTACCTTGAACCGCTTGGCCGCTGCTTTATTTGTCTTGGTTTTAGGCATATCCAACCCGTCTTGATTTAAGTGATCGCCCACGAACTGAACGCGGCAAACCCCTGCGTTCTGCATGGAAAGGTTCGTACGCTATCGCAATCGCACGGGATCGTCCAGTGTTTTTTTAGCTCTTTCCTGAACGCACACCCAACATTGCCACAATCATACGCCCCACCCGCTTCGGCGCCATATCCACAACACTGCAATCGGCACAGTCTTTTATGACCCGCTCAACAACCGCAAACCCAAGCTCACGATGGGCATTCTCACGACCACGGAAAGTCAAACTGATCTTTACCTTATGCCCCTTTTTGAGAAATTTCTTCACATGACTTAGCTTCGTCTCGTAGTCGTGATCCCCGACATTTGGACGAAATTTAATTTCCTTAACCGCATTTTGATGCTGGCTCTTACGCTGCTCACGCTGCTTTCGCCCCTGCTCGTAACGGAATTTCCCGTAGTCCATAAGACGGCACACCGGGGGCTTCGCATCTGGGGATATTTCAACAAGATCCAAATTCTGATCCTGAGCAATTTTCATGGCCTCTCGTGTCTGCATGACACCAATCGGCTTACCATCGAGCCCATTCAAACGGACCTCTGGCACCCGGATCTTATGATTCAATCTGATGAACGAACGAATAATCGACCTCCCTATCCTTGCTGTTCTACTTCTTCCCGCAGACGCTCAATAGCGGCATCCAACGTCATAACCGTTTGCTCGCCATCGCGACCGCGAAGGGCCACCGTATGGCTTTCCTGCTCATTCCCGCCCACAATCATCATGTACGGAACACGCTCATTGCGTGCCAATCGAATCTTAGCGCCAATCCGCTCAGAGCGACGATCCACAGCAACCCTAAAATCGAGTTCCCGTAGCTGTGTCGTAATCTGATCGGCATAATCAAGCTGATCATCTGTGATGGGTAGCACCTTGATCTGCTCCGGAGCCAACCACATCGGAAATTTCCCACCGTAATGCTCCACGAGAACAGCAAAGAAACGCTCAATGCTACCGAGCAAAGCGCGGTGTACCATATAGGGGCGATGATCACAACCATCCTCCCCCGTGTATTTTAGATCAAAACGCTCGGGTAAATTGAAATCAAATTGAATCGTGCCCATCTGCCACTCACGGCCAATTGCATCCTTAATCTTGAGGTCGATCTTGGGACCATAAAAAGCCCCCCCCCCTGCATCAACCTCATAGGCAATAGACTCCGACGTCAGCGCCTCCTTCAGAGATGCCGTGGCTTGATCCCAACGGGAGGCCTCACCAACGGCCTTTTCCGGACGGGTCGAAAGATAGGCCGTGACATCATCAAACCCAAAGGCCTTCAGCATGTTCAGCGCAAAGGTGACCGTTGTCTTGATCTCATCCTGAATCTTTTCCGGGGTACAGAAAATATGGGCATCATCCTGAGTAAATCCTCGTACGCGCAACAATCCGTGCAAAACACCGCTCTTCTCATAGCGATACACCGTGCCAAGTTCGGCCCACCTTAGCGGAAGCTCACGATAAGAGCGTTTGTGGCTCTTATAAACCTGAATATGAAACGGGCAATTCATCGGCTTGACGAAATAATCGTGACCGTCCACATCCATCGGCGCGTACATATTTTCTTTGTAGAAATCCAAATGCCCAGACGTCTCCCACAACTCAGCGCGGCCAATATGCGGAGAATAAAGCAACTCATAGCCCGAGCGAAAGTGCTCACGCCGCCAAAAATCTTCAATGATCGAACGGATCCGTGCACCGCGAGGATGCCAATGCACAAGCCCTGGACCCACATCCTCCTGAATGCTGAACAGGTCCATCTCCTTGCCAATCTTCCGATGATCGCGCTTCTTCGCCTCCTCAAGCCGCTTAAGAAGCACCTTCACCTGCTTTGGAGACTCTGCTGCAATTCCGTAAATGCGTTGCAACATCGGATTGGTCTCTTTACCGCGAAAATAGGACCCCGCTACTGAAGTCAGCTTGAACCCTCTAATGTCCCGGGTGCTTTCCACATGGGGCCCACGGCACAAATCCAGAAAATCCGCGCAACGGTAAAAGGTAATGGTTTCCCCTTCGGGAATATCGGAGAGCCGTTCCAGCTTAAACTTCTGGCCGACGGCCTGAAGCATCTCAACCGCCTCTTCACGAGACACCTCGATACGTTCAAAAGGACTATTCTCCACCACGATTTCAGCCATTTTCGCTTCAATGGCCACAAAATCATCGGGAGTGAGGCGCTTCGGGAGGTCTACATCATAGTAGAAGCCACTATCGGTCGCCGGACCAATGTCCAACTGGACATCGTCGTAAAGCCGACAAATTGCGGCTGCCATCACATGCGCCGTACTATGGCGCAGTCGTTCAAGATCCAATGCTAAGTCTCCCCAGTCCTGTATTTGCTCTAACGCACGAAAACATCGGGAAAAATAAGCGTTTTCGGCATAGGTGTCAATGCTTGCGTTAGGCAATCGCATCTTAACTTTGAAACAGATTCAACTTTTTCCGGACAGGCTCACTTACTCAGTTACCCTTAAACGATAAACTTAACCGGATCCGTGGAGAGCAAATGTGCATAAGGGCCAATGAAAAAACCGGACGTTCCGGAAAGGATCTAAAAAAGGCTGCGCTTGTAGGGAATGGGCTCTTTGTAGCGCTTGGACATGCGGCGCAATTCATCCAACACCACCGCATCGCGACTTCGGGCATACTCACCTATTAGATGATAGATTTTCTGCTGTGCCCACTGCTCCCGGATGGTTTTATCCGAACTCTGATTCGATGGCGTTGACAAAGGAAGATCAAAAATGAGGTCACACGGGGTGTCGCCCGCTTGCCCCATTGCCTGAAAGACAAGCTTCGGCTCCCCGCGTCGATAGCGTCCGTAAAGTACCAAAGGTCGATCAAGGTAGAGGTTGCTCACCTGCCGGGGATATACCTCGCAGGAGAATCCTGAGGAGAATTGCAATCGCAAGTCTGCCAATACAGGGCGGCTAATGCCCTGCATCACCGCCTCCGCACTTTCCGGAATATCCCAACGGCCCTTGGAAACAATGTCAACGTAGCCTTTGTTGCAATAGCTCAACAGATCGATTAGATAGCGGTTTGCCAGTTGCGAGGCCCCCATCGTAAACACAGAAATCTCACCTGCATTACGCCGGCTAAACTCGCCGATAATCTCCGAGCTGTCTGTCAGCCCCTTATTTGCAAGACCATCAGTAATCACAAATGCAATTACCGGACGCTCTGGGTTGTTTTCCAACATCAACAGATCCTGCATTGATGCAAAGAGATCGGTATAGCCCTCAGCCCGCATGCTTTTGATGTAAGCCTCGGCACGGGCCAGCGTCTCTGGTGTTTTCGTCACCCAGCTATCAAAACAGGTCTCTGTATGATCCGCAAATTTGGCAATATTAAAACGATCCGATGGGCCAATGTGCGCGAGACAACGCAACAATCCGTCCCGGCAGAAATGGAGGCGCTGCTCAGACATGCTCGCCGAACAATCTTGCACCAGAATAATGTCCTTGGGTCTCACCGGCAGCAGCTCTTCTCCAGCGCGCTCAACTTCGAGTCTAAAATAGCCATACTCACGATCACGCGAATACAGATAGGTTTCCACCCTCGCAGTCAACACCCGTTCGATCGGTTCCACATCAGTGACATCTTCCACCGTTTCCTGAAATAGCTCACGCGTTCCGCCAGGTGCCAAAGTCTCATCCACAGACTGCGGAACCTCTGATGCAACGCCACCATCCATGCCCCCCACAACCGCATCAACAATATCGGCAACGGAGGGGGGTGCCATGGGAAGTCCCCCAGACGTTTGCTCCAACGCGTCCGGCATTGCCGGCAATACAATATCGGGGGCATTTGGAACACGCTCAATAGCCAGAATAACGCGCCGTTCAAGGCCAGGACGCACATCTCCCACCGCAATGTTCTCAATGGCCAGGATCGCTTGTCGCGGCTGCCATACACTTTGGACAGGAGAAGGAGTGGGCTCGGAAAGATTCTCCATTTCCCCAACCGAACTATCTTCTTCAAGCGCCGGAGGTACGGTTACCCCCTCTTCTGGAGCAACACGCATTTCATCCACAGCTTCAAGAAAGTTGGGAGCACCGACAGCACGCAGCGCAGTGAGAACTTGTTCCTCAACCTGTGGGGTCACCTCAACCGCCCCCAGCCGTACCGCTTCATACCGGCGAGGCGGATGCTCGACTGGCCCCCCGGAAATTTTCCCAAAGTTGACATATGAGGCAAGAATGACCAATCCCATGTGCACTAGAAAAGACACCACTGCCGCCGCAACGGCCGCTGAAAAGTGTCCGTTACCAAAGGCAAACGGGGCGTCACGATCTGTTAGTTCTGCCATGTCGCATCCACCTTTCCGACCCATTCGCTCTGCGGATAACGCTCCGTAAGCTCCAGCACCGCCTTATTTCGATCCTCAAATTGCTTTAGACGATCAAATGCGAGAGCCGCACGATATAGACTCTCTGGAACCAATTCAAGATGATCATAGAGAATAGCCACACTCATGTAATAGCGCGAGGCATCATCATCGCGATTGCCAATTTCTGCTGCACGTCCAAGCCCGAAGAAAGCGCGTGCCCGAACCGCCAAACCACTATCATCTTCGGTCGTCTTCTTCGATGCCATTCTGAAATATTCATCTGCCGCAGGGGCATCCCCTTTTGTAAGCGACAAATCACCCAAACGCAAAGCAGCCTCAGCAGCATAGCGGGTATTCACCTTAAGCTCCAGCGCATGCTTGAAAGCCGCTTCCGCCTCCTGATCTTTCCCGCGTGCGATTTCAGCTCTCGCCAAAAGCACCCACCCCGCCTGCTCCCAGGCAGGCTCTTCTGTCGTTTCCACAAGAAGCTTTGCTGCTGCTGCGGCCTTGTCGTACGCCTTCTGCTCACCATAATGTGTAGAGATCCACTCTAATAATGTCGGGGGGAACTTACCGATCAGCGGCGAAGCCAGCAACTGCTGCAACAGATCGGCGGCTTCGTCATTGCGGCCTAGCTTCTGAAGGACAAGCCCAAGCTGAAAGGTGGACTCACGACGCAATTCATCACGCGATGCATGTTGCATCGCAAGACGAAACTCCCGCTCGGCTGCTGCCAGTTGATCCTGCTCTCGCAACAGCATTCCCTTCCAATAGTAGGCATCCGGGACAAAGCGACCTTTAGGAAACTGGCGAAGCAGTTCAGAGAGCGAGGCGATGGCATTCTCCCGACGCATAAGTTGAATCTCGCTCATCGCCTTCTGATACAACGCATCCTGAACAAGCTCGTGCTTTGGATATTCGTAAACTAGTCGTCGCCAATCGCGCGCGGCCGCTTCATGCGCGTTCGCGTTCGCCAGACAGAATGCCGATGCATAGAGCGCTTTCGGAGCAAGAGGATCCTTCGGGAAATCGGCTACGAGCGCATTGTAGATCGTCGAGGCTTCGAGATATGACTTCTGCTTCTGGAGCTGGTGGGCGAGACGGTACGTGGCATCCCTCGCCCGGTCCGTTCCCGGAACATCCCGCATCACCATCCGATAGTACTGCGTTGCCTGTGATCCATGATCCAGAGCGGCATTCGCTTCGGCCAGCAGCCAACAAACCTCCGTGCGCAACTCTGGCGTCAGACGCACGCGTTCAGCATGCCTGATCGCATCGGCATATTTCCCCATCTTGAAATAGGCCACGGCAATTTCGTAACGGGCCGACTCAACAAAACGGCTCTTTGGAAAACGAGTTAACAGTTCCAGATAGGATTTTACCGACGTTCGATTCTGTAGCAATTGTCGCTCACTATTGGCCCGAATGTAAAGCCACTCATCCTGACCGTTAACCGTCTTGGAATCTAAAAGCGCAGCCTCAGCCAAAGCGCTTGACTCGGCATATAACCCCGCATTACAAGCAGACCATGCCGCCTGCATACGGGCCGCAGCGGAGCGCTCATCGGCAGGAAAACGCGTCAACAGCTGTCGATAATACGCTGCACTTTGTTCAAATTCATGCTGGTGAAAATAAATCTCTGCCATCTGAAAAAGCGCCTCGGCGGCAATCCGATCAGATCCTGGCCGCTCCAGAGCTTTCTTAAAGAATCCAAGAGCTTGATCAGCCAGCCGCTTGGCTTCGCCGTTTTTCGCATTCAAGGCGGTAGTCCAGCGATCCCGATAAATATCGCCACGTTTTATCAAAGCATATACATAGAACATCGTGTTCGCATGCTCGGTAATCACGCGCGCAAAAGTCGCGTCCGCTTGATCCCCATCACCCATTTCCAGCAAGGCTTCGCCAAGATAGTAAAGCGATGCAGACGCAAGATCAGCGGGAGGATTCACGATCAAGATAACATTGAAATGGGCCGCAGCAGAGGCAAAGTCACCATCAGTCATATAGAGTCGCGCCCGACGATAGGCCGCACGTAGACGAAAAGGACTTTGCTTGTAGTCAACGACAACGCGCGAATAGATCCGCCCCGCTTCGGAAGTCTTCCCCTGCAACCGCAAGCACTCAGCCATACGAAAGGTTGCCGCATCGGATTGCTCACCCTTTGAAAAATCAATAAGGATGGAGGCATATTCCTTTACTGCGAGCTCATACATTTCACGCGTGTAAAGCCCATCGGCAAATTGTATACGGTCCGTATACGCATCCGCAAATACGGAAGGCGTCACAGCCAAACCTATCGCGAGGAGGGCCAACCCCAATCGGGTGTAGCGCGGGTTCATGTCGACTACTCCTCAGCAGCGGATGTGGCAAACGAGATGTTCCAGATGTCAACTTGGCGACAGAGATCCAGAACGCCAATCACGTGCTCATATGCGGTACGCTTGTCAGCCCGAATCAGAACAGGCAGACCGGGATGAATCTCAACAATACGCGTCAAAAGATCCGAGAGCCCATCCTGTTGGAGCTGCCGTTGATTCACAATCGCCACCCCGTCTTCACGAATGTTGATGATTATCTCCAGCGGCAACCGATCCGGCACCTCACCAGTTTCAGCCGTGGGCAGCTTGATATCAATTTCACTCTCCCACTGCGCATAGATCTGTGCCGCAATGAAGAAGCACAATAGCAGGAACATGATATCAATCATGGGGGCGAGCTGGAATCCCGCGCTAGGCGGTTGTGTCTTTCCCCGAAAATTCACTTCGCCGATCTCCTACTCAACAGGGCCATGAAAATACCAGCCGAGGCCGACTCTAACAGCGATACCAATTTTGACGAACACCGCCGGAAATAGGCGTAGAACATCATTGCAGGAATACCCACAACCAAACCAAATGCCGTTGTCAGCATGGCCTTATTAACACCCGCAACCAATGCAGTCGGGCGCACAACGGCAATCTGATCGGAAACAGCATTGAATGCGATCATCATACCAAACACGGTACCCAGCAGCCCAATCATGGGAGCCACAGCAGCAATATCCATCAGATACTGCGTCTGCCCCTGAATCGACTCGGATTGGCGTGCGCCCTCTGCCTCAACCACATCCCGCATCAACATGGGATCGGCATCAGGAATACTCTTCATATGGTCAAGGGCCGTCAAAACAACGGCTGTCAATGGCCCCCGCTTAAAGCTGCACAACCGCCGCACATCATCAAGCGCTCCAGCCTGTATCTTCGCCATCAGTTCACTGCGAAACGGCTCAGGCACAATCTGCTGCTTACGCAGCACAACAAAGAAATAGAGAATCAACGCAAGCGTACCTACAGAGAGCGCTCCCAAGACACCATACACACCCTTCACTGCAAGATCCATAGCAGCAGGAAACGATACACCACTCTCACTCAGTGCAACGCCATCGCCAGCAACCTCCTGTGCATACCCCGGCATCACGACCACACTCCCCAGAATCACCCCCACAATCAGAAACGCACTCACACACCATCTCTTCATATCAATATCCCCATTTCAACTTTCATCCCTCAGCCCTTCTTAATCCCCAAGATCCGGGTACGAAACCCCTAACAGATCTGAGAGAACAGCATAGTAACGCTTTCGGTTCGTCTTAACAAACAACAATCCGTCCGTCGCTCGCTTCTTCAACACCTTGAAGTCAAGTCCAGCCGAAGCGCCCTCGTGTACCTTTGCAGCGATAGCGACCTGGGGGTCCACATCACCCAGTTCGCCCAAGGTTGCCTTCACCGTATCGTACGCATCCCGGAAAGGCACCCCTGCCGCCACCAACTCCAAAGCACGATCCGTAGCAAAAACGCCCGGACTAAAACCACGCAACAGTGCAGCAGCATCAACCTCTACATGCCCCATTACCAACGCCACAGCTCGCAGGGCATCACGCGTTACGCCAACCCCCTCAAGGAAAGGTTCTTTTGTCTCCTGAAGATCACGTTGATATCCCCCGGGAAGTCCCTTTAGAATACCGGTAACACTGTTTGTGCAAGCCAGGACCTTAGCCGTACGCGCGCGGACCAATTCAAAAACATCCGGATTCTGCTTCTGCGGCATAATGCTGCTGCCAGTACAATACTCCGATGACAAGCGGAAATAGGCAAACTCCGGCATCATAAACAAAATCATATCTTCAGCGAGCCGAGAGAGCGACAGCATCACCTGCGAGGTCGCGGCCAACACCACACTCTCGCATTTCCCTCGCGCCATGCTCGCGTACATCACATTGTGAATAGGCCGCTCAAACCCCAACAACCGGGCTGTAAGGGGGCGATCAATCGCTAGTGGAACACCATACCCTGCTGCCGACCCCAGCGGACAACGATCATTCTGGGCATAGGCTGCAATCAGCCCTTCAATATCATCCAAAAGACTCTCGGCATGCGCAGAGGCCCACACACCAACGGAACTTGGCATAGCAGGTTGAAGATGCGTCCGACCCACCATCGGCACCATGGCGTGCCGCTGCCCCAGCGCCAATAGGACACGGGCAAGTTCAGCAGCATCCTCAATCATCCCAAAAAGTTGTTCTTTGCCATACAACCGGAGATCAACCGCAACCTGATCATTGCGGCTACGAGCGGTATGCACCCGTTTTCCAACATCACCGAGTTTTGTGCTGAGCGAACGCTCTACTGCCAGGTGTACATCCTGATCCTTTGTGCGAATGGGGAAACGCCCCGCACGAGCGCGGCGCATAATCGCTACTAATTCGCGAATCACCCCAGCACGTTCTGCCTCTGAAAACAGGGGTTCCTTTAGCTTCAGCTTGGACAGCATCTGCACATGCGCAGCAGAACCAATACAGTCTGCTTCAACCAAAGCCCCATCTAAAATCACATCTTTGCCAGCAGTGAATGCCAGTACCTCGGGGTGGATCTGTCCAACCAATGTTTTCCGAGCCGTCATGGTTTATGCTCCGATTTCAATCCTATGTCGTAACATTCACGCCCCATCATTCGGTGAGAATGCCGCCAGCGGCTTCGACCTTTTCACTCAATTGTGTCAAGGCGGCATTCACCGCCTCCAAACGTCTCAACAACACGGCGCCTGATGCACCCTTTTCAAGATTCGAAAGAAATTGGCCCAATCGCACAATAATAGATCGAAAACTTTCAGAGCGTCCCGCCGCCAGCAAATCCAGTCGACTGCGCTTCTGTCGCACAAACGAAGCGATCCAATCCTCTTTCCGCAACGGCACCAATTGGGCCAGCAAGGATCCCTTCGGAAGCTCAACAGAAAGGGGGATACCACACACACCGGGATAAATCAACAGTTCGGATCGTAGTTGATCAATCAGCCGAGTCGACACCATTCCCAATGCATACACCACATGCTCCTGCTGGATGAGCCAGCGCTCCCAGGCTTCATCAGCCCGCAGCTCTCCCCCCTCCGACACAAGCAGAGTAAGTTTCTCCATCGTGAGAGGTTGCCCAGCAGACAACTGCTTAAACAACGCCTGAAATCGCTTCTGTCGCGTGGGTAGGTCCGTCAACCAGTGCACAAAAACCCCATAAGCCGCTAGGCGTTGAGGATCGTCTAATCTATCAGGAGGCACAGGTGAGCCATCCCCAAGAATATCCCAGAATGAAATCAAGCCGCCAGAGCGCCAGAGCGCCAAAACCTTCTCAATATTCTCGGCGCGCACCTTAGGCCACAGATTCTGCTCAACGCCCTTCACCAACCACGGAGGAAATGCCGGCTCCGTCGCATTGAGAGAGACACCCACATAAGCCGCCAGCAGGGACGCACAAAGCCGCTGTAGACCCTCAGATGAATAGGCAACGTCGTAATCTTCCAGATAAACTAGGTGAAACCACTGGTTCCCTCGCCGCACTACCTGCACATAAAGCACCTCCGGAAGCGCCGCGTTCTCAGCGCTGACATTCAGATGCACGGTCCGATTATTGAAAGGCAACGAAAAACCCGTAACAGATTCGACCCGATCAGTAACCTCTTCGCACCAAGAGGCCAAAGCCACATTCTCCAAGCGATTCGTCCCCGTAACGATGAAATGGCCGGAAATACTACGGGAGCTCATCTCTGAAATAGCAGCAATACGGGATCGGATGGATTCAAGCGTGTCATCCGTTGCAGCACAAAACGACGGCATCAAGACGAAGGCCCAAAACGCTAAGAAAAAGATATATATAGGCATGATCGGCATCGTACCGCCCGGATACGGGCAGCACAAACTTCTTATTCGGAAGCTTTTTTAGAGTCAGGCTTCGAGGACGATGACGGCTTCTCGCTGCTGCTTGAGCTCGACGCAGATGCAGCAGCACTCTCCTTGCTGGCAGCATCGCGATAGCTCTTGCTCCTATAGTCAGTCTGATAGAACCCACTGCCCTTGAAAATAATGCCAGCACCCGAACCGATAAGTTTGCGAACCTTGCATCTACACTTTGGACACCGCTTAACCGGCTCATCCAACATGCTCTGAAACCGCTCAAAGACGTGACCACATTTCGTGCACTCATATTCATACGTGGGCATAACTAACATCTCTCCAAATCGGGATCATCAAAACGGAGTATACGCTATAGCGCAACGCCACCAATGTCAACGACCGGTTAGGTTATTCGAAGGACATTAATGGTTTACCGCCGAAACCGGCGATAGTGTCCCGGTGTGTTTTTGAATAGCTTGCGGAACATTCGGGACAGGGAATATTCATCGCCAAGTCCGGCCTTAGGCGCTATCTCCTTGAGGGGCAGGCTGGTGCTGAGGATCAACTCACGTGCATATTCCGCGCGCATGGCCCGAACATCCTCCATGGGGGTACGTCCGGTGGCCACCCGGTATTTACGCAAGAAATGGAATTTGCTCAATCCGCAAACCTTGGCCAGGTGATCCAGCGAAAGCGGTTCAGCGATGTGCTTCCGGATATGCTGCCGTGTCAAGGTTACCATAGGATCGTCTTCCGTTCCCATATTTCTGAGGCATTGGGCCAATATCACCTGCAGCAAAGCATCCCGCTGTGTTATTGCTGCGGGACTGGATGCACTCCGGTCGGTGTGCAGCCATGCCCCCATCTCTCGAATGTTGTCACGGATATCTGTGATTTTCGTGACTGGCATTCCGGTCATGCCAGGACAGGTGAAGCATAGAAAAATGCTTTGCAGGGGGTACACGCGATCTGACCATTCCTCATGTACCACAGAGGCTGGATAAATCAGGACATCGCCCATCACGGCCTTGATCCTCCCTGCCGGACTCTGCACCGTTATGCCCCCGACGATGACCATGATCAGTTCATGATGGGGGTGCTGGCTTGCAGGTACATGCCACTGCGGGTCCGAAACCACCATTCCACAGGTAAGAAAAGAGGCTCTTCTGATGTCATTCTCATGGAACATGCCGCATTAAGCAATATCTGACAAAAAATAGCAATCCTTGTTATTGCCGTATTCCAGTCAATAGTGCTTAACTACTAGCTCGTTAAACGTATTGATTCTTTTGTTAGGATATTTCAATACAGCAATTACCACGGTTAAAAGGGAGGCCATGATGGCGAAAATAGCGATGATCGGAGCGGGGAGTCTGGTGTTCTGCAAAACTCTGATGTCTGATTTCCTGGCCACGCCGGCGTGAAGAAGGAGAAAATTGATTTCCTGGCCGCCGGCATCAATCACATGGCCTGGTTTCTGAAACTGGAGAAAGATGGCAACGATTTCTATCCGGTTTTAAAGAAGAATTTTGAAAAGCCAGGCTATTACGTCAATGAAAAGGTGCGTGGCGAAGTCATGCGTCATTTCGGGTATTTCATGACTGAGAGCACGGGCCATCTCTCGGAGTATATGCCGTATTTCCGCAAGAACAAAAAGGCGTTGGACCTGTACTGCGACGAGCCTTCCTTCGGTGGTGAAAGTGGTGCCTATTACAAGTATTGCGTCATGTTGGTAGAAAAGTTCAACACCATGGACCCGCTTTCAATTGAGTCAACCAAGCTGGGTCCGCGCAGCGCCGAGTATTGCTCGCATATCATTGAGGCGAAGGAGACAGGCAAAATCTTCCGGCTCAACGGTAATATCCGTAACGACGATTACATCAAGAACTTGCCAGATGGCTGTTGTGTTGAGGTGCCGATCTATGTCAACCGGATTGGGCTGCATCCATCGGTTGTCGGCAACCTGCCGCCCCAGTGCGCGGCGCTGAACATGACCAACGTGCTAGTTCAGGGCCTGACTGTCGAAGCCAGTTTTACCGGCGGCCCTGAGTTGGTGATGCAGGCCGTGGCACGGGACCCTCTGACATTCTCTGTTCTGACATTAGACCAAATTCGGAAGATGGTGGCAGAAATGCTAGAGGCGGAGGCGGGGCATCTACCCCAGTTTGACGGTAAGACCCTGCGGCCGGTTCCGGCGATCCGGGTGCCGAAAAATGTCAAATGTCAGGATGTTCCAGTAGATCCTGCGTTGGCGATTGCCAACCGCTTCGGGAAACTGGCGAAGGCTTAGATCCAATTTGGAACCATAAACAAAATAGTGGGAGAATCGAAGCATGAGCGACAAGAAAGTTAAAGTTGGGTTTGTGGGCGTGGGTGCTATGGGGCAGTGCGCCCACTTGAGAAATTATGTCACCATTCCAGAATGCAAAGTGGTGGCGCTGGCAGAAATCCGGGCGGATCTTCGCGCAAAGGTGGCGGCACGATATGGCATCCCGCGCACCTACGCCTCGCATGAGGAAATGCTAAAGGTCGAAAAGCCTGACGGCATCGTGGCGTCACAACCGTTTAATCGGCATGGCACGCTCGTCCCCGAGATTCTGCAAGCAAGCATCCCCGTGTTTACTGAGAAACCGATCGCCGCCTCGATCGAAATGGGCGAGAAAGTTCTGAAGGCGGTCAAGGCATCCGGAACCTGGCACATGGTCGGTTATCACAAACGGAGTGATCCGGCCACCATGGCGGCCAAGGCGGAAATTGACCGGCTTAAGGCGTCAGGCGAGCTCGGCAAGCTGAAATACGTGCGCCTCCTGATGCCGTCGGGCGATTATATCGCAGGCGGATTTAACGACCTGATCACGTCGAATGTGCAACCAGAAAACCTGACATATGATCCCCCGGCCTCAGACATGGATGCGCCCACCCGGCAGGCTTACGAAGCCTTCGTCAACTACTACATCCACCAAGTCAACCTCATGCGTCATCTGCTGGGCGAAGCTTATCACGTCACGTATGCCGAACCTTCAGGTGTTATGCTGGCTGGCCAGAGCGACAGCGGGATTGCCTGCATAATCGAAATGACCCCCTATGAAACCACCATCGACTGGCAGGAGTCCGCGCTTGTTTGTTTTGAGCGCGGTTGGGTAAAGTTGGAACTGCCTGCGCCGGTGACGTTGAACCGCGCCGGCCGTGTCGAGTTTTTCAGAGATCCCGGAGCAGGAGCCACGCCCCAGACCGTAACCCCGCAGATGCCTTGGGCACACGCCATGAGGCAGCAAGCGATCAACTTCGTCAAGGCCATCAAGGGTGAGATGAAACCGCTTTGCGAGGCTGCCGAGGCGCTTGAGGATCTCAAGGTTGCCCGCAAGTACATTCAGCTGAAAACGGGGAGATGAACGGATTGTGAAAGCGCTAAAAACGAGGGGGGTCCAGTTTTTGAGAGCAAGGTGATTGAAGAGACGCCAGAGTATATCGTGGTGCGTCATGGACAGGACATCCCCCCTGAAAAATATTTGCACCGGGGCAATTCCGGAACTTCTGGACTATCCTGTCAAAACGTCGGAGGACTGGGAGCAGTTCAAGGCGGAATGGCTTCGAATCGATCACTTGATCCCGCCAGATGCGAAATGAGAGAATTTCAAATATGCGGTGGAGCAACTGCGTCAAGCGTGTCACAAAGAAAAACAGGAAGGGATTTAATTATGCCTTTGAAATGGAAACAACAGTGGATTGCAGATGAGTGTTATGAGTCGGCAGGTGTTTTTGATGTCGACGGGGACGGGGTGCTCGACATTGTCAACGGCGGCTTCTGGTACCAGGGACCGGATTTCCGCAAAAAACACTTCATCGGTCCAGTTCGAGCCGAGGGTGAGTACTACGACGATTTTTCGACCATCGCTCTTGACGTCAACGGGGATGGCCGCATGGATTTCATCACCGGCGGCTACTGGGGCAATACCCTCCGTTGGCGGGAAAACCCAGGCGAGGCCGGAAAGCCCTGGCCGGAGCATATTATTGCCGAAGTCGGCAATGTCGAAACCACCCGCGCCTGGGATATCGATGGTGATGGGATTATCGAAATCATCCCCAACACCCCTCCAAATCCGGAAGTGGCGTACTATAAGCTGATCACCGACAAGGCAGGCAAGGGGACGGGCAAGTTCAAGAAGGTCGTGGTCTATAAGTTCCCTGAAGGCGGACAGGGACACGGGCTCGGGTGTGGCGATATCGCAGGCAATGGGCGCATGGATATTGTTCTGGCCAAAGGCTGGCTCGAGGCACCAGCAGATCCGGAAAAGGGGCCTTGGAGCTGGCATCCAGATTTTCCCAATCCGCCGTGGGGCTGGGCGGCTAGCATACCCATGCTGGTGGTGGACATCAATGGCGACGGCCGCAACGAGATCATCACCGGGAATGCACATGGCTATGGACTCTGGTGGAGTGAACAGACTATCGTCGATGGACAGCGCACCTGGACGCATCATCCTATTGATCCTTACAACGCCCAGTATCACGACCTGATATGGGTAGATATCGATGGCGATGGTCAATGCGAGCTGGTTACCGGTAAGCGACACCGTGCGCATTGTGGCAACGAGGCTGGCGAATGGGACGACATCGGCATGTACTACTTCAAGTGGACGGGTGAGGGATTTGCCAAGCAGGTCATTGACTATGGGGCGATCGGGACAGGCAAAGGTTGCGGTATCCATTTTGCCGTTGCCGACCTGCGAAAGTCAGGCCACCAGGATATTATTGCTCCCGGCAAAGACGGTCTGTCTGTGTTTTTCAATGAAGGATTCTGAGCGTTCCGAGGAGAGAGAGGGACACACCGTCTGTGCATGTTGCCGTGCGTGACTGTATCGCGCGTTGTAGTCGTCATTGCATAACGTATTCCCGCCGTCAGGCGACGGGTCGAGCTGACGGCCCAGAAAACCGGACATAATCTGGAGCTACAACGGCAATATAACAGGTAGAATGAGACCTTGATGCCCCGACATCTGGTATTTACTATGTAGTTATGAAGGAGCTGAGATTCGAATGGGATGAACGGAAGGCTGCCTGCCAACTCCGTACTCGCCACTGCCGTCCTACTGGCCTTGCACGATAACGGAGCTAGCCATCCAGCCCTGGCTATCCTGAACGCGGACGGTGTTGACACCAGAATTGGTCGTGGCTGTGTAATTGACCACTCGGCTAACGGCATCGGTGCCGCCGAGAGCACCCATAGTGGGGGCGCTCATGGTCCAAGTGAAGGGACTGCTCCCGCCTATGACCGTTAGCGCAATCTGCGTAACATTCGTCCCCATGTTGAAGCCACTCGGATCGAGACGAAACTCAACACCTGTATCTGCGGTACCCACAACATCGTTGTTGTTATTCTCGCAGCCAGTTGCAACCCACATAGCCATGACCATGACAAACACACCAACACCGAAGAAGGTACGCTTTAGAAATTCCATCGAACACCTGCTCCTACGGTTCGGTCGTTGTCGCCAAAGAAGGTTCCCGAGATTCCAACAATCCAAGAATCCAGGAACATCAGGTCTGCACCGATCACAAATCCAAAGTCACGATTGCCCTCAAACTCGGCGTCACCCAGATCGCCTTTAAGATCAGAATAGGAAACACCCCCGAAAATGGAAGTCTGGGCCGGGCGATAGGGAAGCAAGTTGTTGCCCTGTATAGTGCTCGCAGTATAGCGCACCGTGGGGGTAACACGCGTCTCCTCCCATGAGAACTCGGCATCACGAAGATTCGACTCGGTCGACTGCCGAGCGACGGTAAGACTCAACCCCAGCGTACGGGTCTTGCCTAGAACGGGAGACCATTCGAGAATGTGTTCCCAAATCGCAACATCCACGCCATACGCCCATGTAAAGCCGCCCTCTCCCTCATTCTGCAGCAGCTCGGCCTTACTCCAGCCGGCTTCAACGAAAACATGAATGGGGGCAACAAGGCAGACACCGAACTGGGCTGTCCTCCGCAGCACATCCACATCCAGAATATCGCCCTCCGACAAAAACTCGCGGCGAGCCAGATCGAGTCGTACACCCGCGGTCCATCCCTGCCCCACAGTAGACTTAATAAGCGCCCCGTCGGTAACGAGAATGCCCTCCGCATAAAGCGGCGATGTCAAGATCATCAAGACGCCAAGAAGCGACAACAATCGTGCTGTTTCTCTCATCGTTTTCCCTATAACAACTCCGCAAGACGGCGTCGCACCGCTTTGGCCTTTTCGTTCGCCGCTCGCTCCTGCCGTTCGTCCGCACCATTAGGCTCGCCAAAGGCCTCTTCGGCCGATTCGAAACAGCCGATGGCCTGTGTCAGAGCCCGCCTGGCTGATTGCCGTGCCGACGCTGCCATCGTCTCGGCATTCTCTTGCTGCTCTCCGTTCTGTAGCGTCCCGTAGACTTCCGCAGCGTGCAACCAATTGTCGGTCGCTTTCTCGTAGTGAATTGCCGCAGCAGTCCCCAGCTCACCCGCGCGCAGCTCGGCCTCGCCGGCACGCTTCAGGTTGGCGCGCCGCTCGGCGTCATAGAGATACTCGCGATTCCGATAACCGACGGCAGATTCCAGCAACGCCACCACTTCTTCCTCAAGCGCAATCGCATTGTCGTTCCGGCTAATGGCAGACCGCTCCCACCCTTCGGCATCATCCAGATTGAGAGCCCACCCCGGCACAATCAGCGCCAGCACGGCAAGCAGTGCTCCTATAAACGCGGAAATATGAGGCTGTTTTTTATAGGGCTGTTTTTTCATGTCAAACGAGTATAGACGGACCGCGCAACACTTTTCAATAGAGGTTATACCTTTTTTTATGCTGTACCTTGTTTTTTACCACCTGATAAGCCTAATGTACACCAAGAAAGTGAGGTTCCAGTGACTGAACGACTATTCATCTCCATCCCGGGGATTGTGCTATTGATTTTCATGGCAGGATGCGTGACGGCGACGAAAACGACATCCGAAGGCCTTGGAGATGAAATTTCTGCCGCGAAGCCGGAGAGTGCCCCCGTACTCATTGAAGCACAACAGCTCTACGACGAGAAACGCTATGCCGCCGCGCTGACGTCCTACATCGAAATCCGCCGCCGCCTGCCGGACACCCCCGGACTGGAGGCCTTGCGCGCCAAGATTCTGACGGCTATAGAAGAAGAGCGCCTTCAACAGACGCTCCACCGCAACAAGCTGTCCGAGCAGCAGATGGTCACTGAGGCCATGGAGAAGGGAGAGCTCCCCGATACCTATGGCGCCCGGCGCTTCGTGCGCCACGTTCTAACCGACCATCAGCGCCCCCCCGGTCCGATGCAAAAGGTGCTGGAAACCCCCGTCACCATTCACTTAAAGCAGGCCTCGCTTTCGGGCTTTATCACGGCGGTCTCCCAGGACCGCAAAATCAACATCATCGCTGACACCGGACTGGGCCAGGGCAAAGCCCTCGATATTGAGATGGACGATGTCCCCCTCCGCGAGGTGTTTGATTACATTTCGCGCAATTTCGACGTGCGGTTCTACGTAGGCGACAAGTTGATCTGGGCTACAAACGCTAAGGCCGCCAAGAATGCCCCTTTTGAAACGCGCGTCTACAAACTCCACAAAGGTATTCAGTACCATGATTCGGATTGGGACGAAGCCAAAGACGCCAAGAAAAGCCCTAGTAGCGAGCGAATCTCAATCTCGGGCAGCGCGACCGAATTGTCCAACCAGAAGACCTACATCGAAAACATCGTCAACAAATTTGTTCCCGTTGTGGAGGGTGCCCAACTCCTGTTTGACCCGAACACGCATGCCCTTTTTGCCCGCAACACGCCCGACAACCTCGAACTGATTGAAGACATCATCACGACACTGGATGTCACCCCGCCGCAGATTTTGATTGAGGCCCGCTTTGTCGAAGTCACAGTTTCCGACCTGCGTGAACTCGGGATCGACTGGATTCTCGGATCCCCACTAGGCGTCACGCGAGAGTCGGTTCTGAACAATGGCCAGTGGCAGCGGGTGAACAGTACCGAGATCAGCTCCGGTAATCTCGTCAACTACTCGCCCTATAGCTCCGATAGCGCTGGAACATCCCCCCTGGGTCCTCAGGGAGCCTTTGGCCAGGTACGTGCCGGCAACCCCGCCACCGCCAATCGCGGGATGAACATGACCTATAGCGGCATCCTCACCCAGCCCATGTTCCAAGCCGTCCTGCATGCCCTCGACGTCTCCGGCAAGGGCCGCACCCTGTCGGTACCGCGCCTGACAACCCTCAACAACAACCCCGCCAAACTCAGACACGGAGAAGACTTGCGCTTCTTTGAAGAATTCCAGGCTCAGGCCTTCACGCTACTCGACGACAACAACAAGCGCTACACGGTAACCGCGCTGATTCCCAAGGGGAAACCAACACTGGAAGAGATGGGCATCACGCTCGTCGCCGTCCCCAGCGTCGGCGCTGATCTCCAGACCATCAGTCTGCTCCTCAGTCCTGCCATCACCTCACTTGAAGGCTTCGTCTCCTACCAGGAGAGCAGCGCGAACATCGCTGGGAGCAGTGTCGTTAACATTGAACAGGTCGTTGTGAAACTGCCGATCATCTCCCGCCGTGAAATCCAGACCAAAGTTGTCGTGGCCAGCGGGGAGACCGTTGTTATGGGAGGACTGGTCGATACCGTTAAACAGGAGACCAAACAGAGCGTTCCGTTTCTGAGGGCCATCCCCCTGCTGGGCAAGCTGTTTCAGCGCATAGACATCACCGAACAGAAGCGCAATCTCCTCGTATTCGTGACCGCAACGGTTGTGTCTGAGCGTGGTGAGAGCGTCATCGCAACCACTGCAAACGAGTAAGAGTCATGCTGCATTACACAGAGTCCATTGGTCTCGACATCGGCAGTCACGCCGCCAAAGCCGTCCATGTGCGGCGCCGCTGGGGACGCATCAGCATCGAAAAGGCGGCGTGGGTGCACCTGCCCAAAGATCCCGGTGAGCGCCAACGGCTTCTCCAAGCGTTCGTCACCAAGAATGGCTGGCGTGGACTACCATGCGTCGTGTCCCCTCCCGTCGACGGCGTCATGCTCCAGTCGATCACCGTTGACCCTCGGGACCCCCGCCCGGTTGCCAGCATCGTCGACCTCGAGATGTCCCAGCTCAGCGGGCTCTCTGAATCCACGACCATCCGGGACTACACCGTCTCACGCGATATGGACGCGCGCCATGTTTTGCTGGCGGTAGGGCGTGTCGACAGCGTACAGGCCGCAGTCGATCTCGCCGCCGCCGCTGGCCTGCGTCCCGTTCAGGTCACGCCGCAGGCAACGGCGCTGTACAACGTCGTAGCGCGACAGTGTCGCGGGACGCGCAAATCCAGCTTCATCATTGTAGATGTGGGCCATCACCGGACAACAATCGTGGTCGGCACCCGCGCCCGACTCATCGACGCACGCCACATCCCTCTCGGCGGCGCAAACTTCAATAGCGAGTTACAGGAGCTCGGCACAGACAACGGTGCGGCGTCAACTGTAATGAACCGATGGATCGACGCGCTTGCCACCTGTCTCTCGGTCTGTACCGGAACGGCAGATGGCGACGAGTCCCCACGCCCGGAAGCAATAGTCCTGACCGGAGGAGGTGCGCACATCAAGGGCTTGCGGGAACGGCTTTCAGACCAATTCGACCTGCCCGTCTCGCGACTCGCCGATCTCGCCCGCAAACCGCAAATCGAACACGTCGAACGCATGGCGCTTGCGATCGGTCTGGCGATGGCCGGGATGGGGATCGGGCGCATCCACCTGTCCCTGCTGCCGGCGACAACGCTCGAAGCCATTACACGGCATTCCCAGGCTGGCTATTGGATCACCAGCGGGATTGCCCTGATTTTCGCAATTCTAACGCTACTAACCGGCACCACCCAAGAACTGCATCGCAAACAGAAAATGCTCGCCGATACCCGAGCGCGACTAGGAGCACTGACCTCGGCCGAAACTGATCTGAAAACGCTTCAGAAGCGTAACACTCAGCTCGAAGCGCAGATAAAGCCCTTCACTACGCTTATACACAACGGCGACGTCCTGCGCACCGCCATCGGTGCCATCTCAAACGCCCGCCACCCGGAAGACTGGCTAACCCGTATCGCGGACGCTGGCACCTACTTCAACGGCCTTGAAGCGATCCCGGAAGGTATCACGCCATTGGACCAACTCGTTTTCGAAGGCGAGACACCCACCACAACTCTCGGCGGCATTCGCACCATGATTGAGGCCCTGCGCAACAGCCCCGGAATACTGGATGCAGACCTCCTTGGCGACGATACCCTGGAACACAAGATCGATAAGCCCCCATCTCCGCAACGCGAAGGCTGCGAACATTTTGCCATTGGAGTGATCCTTCCGAAGCCATGAATGTGCCCAACCCCATCAATATTGAATCCGCCCGGCGACGCGTCATAACCATTCTCCAGGTTACGGTCGGCTGCCTGCTTATCGCGGGAACAATGCTCTACTATTGCGTCCGCGCGACGCGACAGGTCGAGCGGGATCTGGTAGAAGCAGACGTCTCACTTCGTACCCGTGCGCAGCCGTATGTACACCGATCGCTGCCGCAGCAGATTGCCGAGGCCGAGCAGAAAGAACAGCGTCTCGAGCAGGCATGGGAGCAGTACCGTCTACAGGTAGACACCTTCCACGGCACGCTTCCGAAACGTGCCCGTGTCGCCGCTTCCGATGACGCCCGAATTGATTTTAAGGTTGCGTTGTTTAACGCACACCAGACCTTACAGGAACTCGCAAAGACTAACGGCGTAAAACTCACTGTCGACTTGGGAATCGAGGAAACCATAGGTACCGAAGAGGACACTGAGTTCCGTCTTTGGGAACTCGACGCCGTGGTCCATCTCGTCAAACTCCTGATTACCTGTGGCGTGGACTCCATCGAAACCATCGCAGTACTACCGCCGTTTGTCTACGCACAGGTGCCGGACGAGAATGAGCACGCCCTGACCTTACCCGTTCGTGTCAGTTTGCAGTGCACCTATGCGAAACTACAGCCTCTCCTCTCGACGCTCTCCCGGGAGGAGTGCTTCTACGCCATATCCCGATGCGATATCACCCGCCCCTCTCTGAACGGACAATCCCTGCGCGTACAGCTTATCTGTAGCGCCGTGCGGTTCCTTGTGGGAACGAACACCAAACTCGAGCAGACGAGGGGCGCCCCAAACGTTGGCAACGCCAAATCTCACAGAAGTGGGGGTGGACAATGAAGATCAACTCTCTGCGTTTAATCTACCGCATCAATGTGCGCTTTGTGGCAGCGATCAGTCTGCTTTGCGCACTGGTAGCAGCCGGCTGGGTGGCATGGCGTCTCTCCTCCTGGCAACCCCGGATTCCCGTCAACCCATCAACAGCACTTGCCACCCCCTTGCCGACCGGAGAATGGCGACAGAGCGCCGACCAGGAGACTGCATGGTCAGAGGCAGATCCATTCACCTCTCCCTATCTTGAAGCCCGTCTTGCAAAGAAAGCGGCTGCGCGTGCCGCAGAGAAGGCACGCAAAACAGAAGAGGCCAAAGCGCTTGCCGCAGAGAAGGCACGCAAAGCAGAAGAGGCCAAAGCACTCGCTGCGGCAAAGGCCCAACAGGAGCAGATAAACGCTAAGATACCCAGCCCTGCGACCACCCAACACCAGCCGAAACCAGGACCAAAACCTACCGCCCCCCTTCCCTCGCCGGTACCACCCCGCACCATCACCCTTATCTATCGCGGGATGCTCACACATATTGATGGCTCCAGCGTGGCCATCGTCGAACAAGTCGAAAACGGCAAGACGACCATGATGATGCCAGGAGACACACTCGAGGGGTTCAGCATGGCACAACTCGACCGCGCCGCGGCCATACTGACAACCGACGACGGTAAAACGGAACACGCCCTGCCCGTCGGAGAACAGATCAAGCTCATGCCCGGAAAACAGAAATCGGACACCCAATGATGACCTCAGAACCACAGAGCGATAAGCTACCGATCGATGAAGCCATCCCCAGCCCTGTGCGCTCCGTAGCGGCTGTGATGCACAAGGTGGCCGACATCCTTGTAGCCGACAATCGACTCTCCGCAGATCGCATGGAGGAACTGGAGCATCGGGCGGAGTGGCTTGACGAGTCGCTTGACCACATCCTCCGGCGGGAAAACGCCGTCCCCCAACCCGACCTGCTCGCGGCAATAGGCGGCGTGACCGGCATCCCCGTATGCAGACTAGGCCGCCTCAACATCGACGACGCCACGTTGGCCGCTGTCCCCGCCAGACTGGCC
>Ga0307929_1000965_pt1 | contig 24671 bp, 19 predicted proteins | sample AceLakmetage1330_FD_203160 | JGI IMG/M metagenome (GOLD analysis project Ga0307929, IMG submission 203160) | Saline water microbial communities from Ace Lake, Antarctica - #1330 | ecosystem: Environmental > Aquatic > Non-marine Saline and Alkaline > Saline | place: Antarctica: Ace Lake...
TTGCGGCGGAAGAGAAACAGGCTTCGCTATCGCCCTTCATTTCCCATGTACCGTCAATCGATGCTTCACCGGCAACCTGCGAATAGGTGCCGTCAGCATTGATCAGCACCGCTCGCTCGCCGTTTGCGCCGGTTACCTGAACGGTATTTTCATAGAACGGGGCCATCGGGTCGGCCAACGCCGCTCCGGTCATCAGGCCAATAGCTGCAATGGTTGCAAAGAAAAGTCGCATAGAAGAAGTCCTCCCTTGGAACTGGATATGCGTTTTGTTTTTGGCACCACATGCGTGGTTTTCATTAACGCAGGCGGGAAGATTGCCACAACGGCATGCCAGCGCAAGCAATTGTTGCAACATGGCTCCAAGGGGGTGCAGCCACAAAAACGGATAAGGCCGGCGCTCCCCTAAGGGGCACCGGCCAGACCGAAAATTTCGCCTATTTGTTGAGGAAGTTGAGCGGCAGCCCCGCCACAGGCCAATCCATCTTCACCAGTCTGCCGGTGCCCGACAGCGTGATGTAAGCGGTTTTGAGGTCGGCCCCGCCAAAACAGATATTGGTGACCAGCAGGTCCGGCAACGCTGTATGCGTCACCGTCTGCCCGTCCGGCGACACGGTTGTGATGCCGCCATTGAAGATGGTGGCAACACACACATTGCCATCTCCATCGATCGCAAGGCTGTCGTAATATTGCAGGCCCGGCGAGCTATAGAGCAGGTTGGCCGAAATCGGCCCGTCCGGTGATTTGGCAACGCCCGGGCTTTCAATATCCAGCGACCACACGCGCCCGGATACCGTGTCGGCGAAATAGACCGTCTTTTCGTCCGGCGACAAGCCTACGCCGTTTGGCGTGTTCAGCGGAAATGCCTGCTGGGTGATCGAGGAGCCATCCGGCTTTGCATAATAAAGCGCGCCGCGGTCCATCACCCGGTCATAGTTCTTGCCAAGGTCGGTGAACCAGAAGCCGCCCTCCTTATCGAACACAATGTCATTGGGACCATTCAGCGGAATACCGTCACATTCCGTATACAGAACATCCACCTTGCCGGTCGCAAGATCGACACGTTCAATGCGGCCGCCGGAGTAATCATCCGGCTTGTCACCGGGGATCAGCACCCCATCGGCTTCATGCCATGCAAAGCCGCCATTGTTGCAGACATAAACCGCTCCATCGGGGCCAATGGCGGCACCGTTCGGCCCGCCGCCAAGGTCAGCGATAACAGATACCGTGCCGTCCGGCGTCACCCGGCTCAGCGTGCCGCGCTCGATCTCCACCAGAATGATCGAGCCGTCATCCATCGCAATCGGCCCTTCGGGGAACCGAAGCCCCGAGGCAATCTCAGTAAAATCAGTCATAGGCGTTTCTCCCGTTTCGCTTTTTTGAAGGCGTATTGAATTTGTCTATTAAGCGCTGCCCGGCGGTGGCGCGATGCGATCCAGCTGAAGGATGCTGCACGCGGCGCTATCCTTGGGACCAGCCTCAAGCTCAACCCGCGACACTTCTTTCCAGTCTGCGGGATCAATTGCCGGGAACTTGGTGTCTCCGTCCGCGTCCATATGCACGCGCGTCAGATTCAGCGTATCCGCATGCGGCAGCACGGCAGTGTAAATCTGGCCGCCACCAAGAACGCATACCTCATCGACGCCTAGATCTGCCGCAAGCACGCGCGCGCGATCCAACGCCAGGTCAATGGAGGTCAAAACCTCCCCGCCCGGCGCATCGTAATCAGCATTGCGTGTGACAATCAGATTGGGCCGACCGGGCAGCGGCCGCTTGGGGAATGACTCCCAGGTCTTGCGCCCCATGACCAAGGGTTTGCCGCGCGTGATTTCACGAAAATGCGCCATGTCGCCCTTGAGCCGCCACGGCAGCGCATTATCAGCTCCGATAACGCCGTTCTCAGCCACCGCAACTACAAGTGAAATCCGCAAGCCTCTGCCCTCCCGATTTAGAACGGGCGGCAGAGTTGCATGGCTTTGGAAGCAAAACCAGCCAGCTCAGCCTATACGGCGACCGGCGCCTTGATGTGTGGATGCGCCTGATAGCCCTCAAGCGTAAAGTCGTCATAGGTGAAATCAAACAATGACTGCACCTCCGGGTTGAGGGTCATTGTCGGCAACGCATAAGGCGCGCGGCTCAACTGCTCGCGGGTCTGTTCCAGATGATTGGAATAAAGATGCGCGTCACCGAAGGTATGCACGAAATCACCCGGCTCAAGCCCGGTCACCTGCGCAATCATTAGGGTCAGTAGCGCGTAGGACGCAATGTTGAACGGCACGCCCAAAAAAATGTCCGCTGAACGCTGGTAAAGCTGGCAGGAAAGTTTGCCGTCCGCCACATAAAACTGGAACAGGCAGTGACACGGTGCCAGCGCCATCTTGTCGAGATCCGCCGGGTTCCACGCAGACACAATCAGCCGCCGCGAATTCGGGTTGGAGCGGATTTCCTCAATCAGCCATTTAAGCTGATCGACAGTGCCGCCATCAGGCATATCCCAGGAGCGCCACTGCTTGCCGTAAACCGGCCCCAGCTCACCTTTGTCGTCGGCCCACTCGTCCCAGATGCTGACGCCGTTGGCCTTGAGATAACGGATATTGGTATCGCCCGCGATGAACCACAAAAGCTCATGCACGATGGATTTGAGGTGCAGCTTCTTGGTGGTGACCAGCGGAAAACCCTTGGCCAGATCAAACCGCATTTGATGGCCGAATACCGAAACCGTGCCGGTGCCGGTCCGGTCACCCTTTTGGGTGCCCTCAGCGAGAACCCGTTCCATTAGCTCATGATATTGCTGCATGGGCGGCAGATTATCCTGAGTCTCGGGCCGACGTAACCCGGATTCTGCCCTTGGCACCCCCGCCCCGGCTGCAAATACACCGCATGCCCATCCGGCACGGCTTTGCGGGATTTATTTGACATCACCATGGCCAATGGCCGATCACCGGATCGCAGGTGCGGCTCGTGGCTGGTGCCCGGATATCCAAAATGGAGACGGAAAAATGCTCAAATGGACGGCCATAGCAATCGGTGCACTGGTAGCAATCTATTATGCCGCCGCTTGGTTCATCGTGCCCGGTGCCCTTGAGCGCCCCATCAACCGCGTTGCCGAGGGGACTTCCTACGAAGTCAGCGCTGCTGCGCAAAAACTGCACGCCGGGCTCGTGGTCGCCGACCTGCATTCAGACACCCTGCTATGGACACGCAATATTCTGGATCGCGCTGACCGTGGACATGTTGATGTGCCACGCTTGGTGGATGGCAATGTGGCGCTTCAGGTGTTCTCCGTCGTCACAAAAGTGCCCGACGGCTTGAACTATGACGCCAATTCTGCCGACAGCGACCAGATCACCCTCGCCGCCATCGCCCAGGCTTGGCCCATCTCCACCTGGAACAGCCTGCTGGGTCGCGCGCTCTATCAGGCCGAAAAACTCGAAACCGCCGAAAAACGTGATTCCGAAGCGCTGCGCGTCATTCGCACGCGCGCAGACCTCGATGCAGTTTTGGCGGCCCGCGCGAAGGGGGCCAAAACCGTTGGCGGCCTGCTGGCGACGGAAGGCGGCCACCCGCTGGAAGGCAATATCGCCAATCTGGATGTGCTCTATGACGCCGGCTACCGGATGATCGGGCTGCATCATTTCTTCGACAATGAACTGGGCGGCTCCCTGCATGGCGTCACCGGCGATGGTCTGTCGGACTTTGGACGCAAGGTCGTTGCAGGTGCCGAAGAGCGCGGCATGATGATCGACATTGCGCATTCGTCGCCCAATGTGGTTGCCGATGTTTTGGACATGGCAACCCGGCCCCTCGTGGTGTCCCACACCGGCGTACGTGGCGCCTGCGATAGCGTCCGGAACCTGTCTGATCCGCTGATGCAGCGCATCGCCGCACAGGGCGGCCTTGTCGGCATCGGCTATTGGGATGGCGCCGTCTGCGACATATCTCCCAAGAGCATCGCCGCCAGCATCGTCTATGCGGTGGATTTGCTCGGCGAGGACCATGTGGCGCTTGGCTCCGACTATGACGGCGCCACGCTGGTCGCCTTCGACACATCGCATCTGGCGCTCATCACCGATGCGCTGCTTGAAGCGGGCCTCAGCGAAACAACCATCGCCAAGGTAATGGGCGGAAATCAGGTGCGGTTTTTCCGCGCAAACCTGCCCTCCGGCGGCGCATAGCGGACTTACCTTTAATAAACCTCCCTATGTGCCTATATTAGGGGTGTGCCAGGTCACACCTGGATATGGCGATAAACGGTCTGCGTAATAAACCTATCGGACCCGGGGGCAGTACCCGGCGCCTCCACCACAAACCCGCCGACATCCGCAACTTTCTTGCGGGCGGCGGGCTTCTGTGGGGGCGAACTAGGATCGACGAGGGCGTAAAGGCAGTTCTTTTGCTCGGCATGGTACCGCCGTTATCGGGCCGTAGAGTAGTTGCAAATGACAACTATGCGGAAGCACGTCTCGCCGCGTAATGCGGTTAGATCGCTTCAATTAAGCCTTAACGGTTCGCACCGTTGAGCGGGGTTCGAGGGCACCTGGCAACAGAAGCCCTCACTTAATTCCTCCATCCTTGCGACACCCGCAGCAGACGCTTTGACGAAGTCGCTGCATTTGGTCATAAAGAACGCCGACCCGCCTGATTGGAGCCGCCGTCTTGCCCAAAGATACAATCCAGTATGACGTTCTTGCCCGCGAAGCACTGCGGCAGGTGGTGCATGACGTGCTGGAGAACGCACGGCGCGACGGGCTGCCAGGCGACCATCATTTCTTCATCACCTTCCAGACGAAATATCCAGGCGTCGGCATGAGCGATCAGCTCAAAGCCGACTTCCCCGAAGAAATGACCATCGTGCTGCAGCATCAATATTGGGATCTGGAAGTCACCCCCGAGCAGTTCAGCATCAAGCTGGCCTTTGGCGGCGTGCCCCGTGAGCTCGTCGTCCCCTTCAAGGCGGTCTCGGCGTTCTTTGACCCCAGCGTCCAGTTCGGCCTGCAATTCACAGCCCCCGAAGGCAGTGAAGAGCCCGCCATCGAACCCGCTGATGCCCCTGCCCCTGCGGAAACCGCCGACGGCAAACCGGAAGAACCCGGCGAAGTCGTCAGCCTCGACGCATTCCGCAAGAAGTAGCCTCCACACCCTCCAATATCTCCTCAATCGTGACCGTTGGCGTGCTGCGCGCCCGCGTGCTAAACCGCTGGCCGTTTCCAAAAACAGCCAGACGAGCACGCAAAAATGACAAAGACGCGCACCGAGACCGACAGCTTTGGCCCGCTTGAGGTCCCTTCCGACAAATACTGGGGCGCCCAGACACAACGCTCGCTGGCCAACTTCAAAATCGGCACCGAGACCATGCCAAAGCCGCTGGTGCGCGCGCTGGGCATCGTCAAGCGCTCGGCAGCCCTCGCCAATATCGCGCTGGACAATATCGACAAGAAAACCGGTGACGCCATCGCCGCTGCGGCGCTGGAAGTCGCCGAAGGCAAGTTCGATGACAATTTCCCCCTCGTCGTCTGGCAGACAGGCTCCGGCACCCAGTCCAACATGAATGCCAACGAAGTGATCGCCAACCGCGCCATTGAAATGCTCGGCGGTGTCATCGGCTCCAAAGAGCCGGTCCACCCCAACGATCACGTCAACCGCTCGCAATCCTCCAACGACACCTTCCCCACCGCCATGCATATCGCAGCCGGTGAAGAAGCCAGCCGCTCGCTGGTTCCCGCGCTTGCAAAGCTGCGCGATGCGTTGGACGCCAAGGCCAAGGAATGGGCCGACATCATCAAGATCGGCCGCACCCATACACAGGATGCAACGCCGCTGACCCTGGGCCAGGAATTTTCCGGCTATGTGGCCGCCGTCAACAACGGCATTCGCCGCATTGAACAGTCCCTGCCCGCCATCATGCAGCTCGCGCAGGGCGGCACGGCCGTCGGCACCGGCCTCAACGCAAAAATCGGCTTCGCTGAGAAGTTTGCAGAAGAAGTTGCCACCCTGACAAAGCTGCCGTTCGAAACAGCCCCCAACAAGTTCGAGGCGCTGGGCACCCACGACGCCATGGTCGAACTCTCCGGCGCGCTGAACACGGTCTCCGTCAGCCTGTTCAAGATCGCCAACGACATTCGCTTTTTGGGCTCAGGCCCGCGCTCAGGCCTTGGCGAGCTGGCTCTGCCTGAAAACGAGCCCGGCTCCTCCATCATGCCCGGCAAGGTGAACCCGACCCAGTGCGAAGCACTGACCATGGTCTGCACCCAAGTGATGGGCAACCACACCACCACCACCATCGCCGGCAGCCAGGGTCATTTTGAACTCAACGTCTATAAGCCGGTCATCGCATACTCGGTGCTGCAGTCGATCCGCCTGCTGGCCGACGCCGCCGTCAGCTTCACCGACAACTGCGTCGTCGGTATCGAGCCGCGGCGCGACAACATCAATGACCTGATGAGCCGTTCGCTGATGCTGGTGACGGCACTGGCCCCCAAGATCGGCTACGACAACGCCACCAAGGTCGCCAAGACGGCGCACAAGAACGGCACCACCCTGCGCGAGGAAGCCGTCGGCATGGGCTTCGTCACGGAAGCCGAGTTTGACGAAGTGGTGCGGCCTGAAAACATGATCGGGCCATCTGCGTAAGCTGGGCCGCCTAGGAAGCAATCCGCATGGCTGCTGAAATCAAGCGGTCCGTTACCATTGCGGGCCACCGCACCTCCATCACGCTGGAACCGGAATTCTGGTCAGCGCTGAAGGAAATGGCTTGTACACGGAAGGTTTCCGTCAACGAGCTGGTGCGCAGCATCGATGCAGCCCGCGACCGCGAAAGCCCACGCGGCCTTTCAAGCGAAGTGCGGGTGCATGTGCTCGCGCATTTTAAAACGGCGGCGGCATGCTCGGATGATGACGCAGAGCCGGCCTAGGGCGTTGCGTTCTCGGCGTCCGGCAGGTCCGGCAGATCAAGAATGACGCGCAGCTCTTCGGGCGCATCAACGCCCAGCGCATCAATCTCCTGATTCAGCAACTGCCGCGCGGCAAAGGCTTCAAGATCTACCGTATTGACCGCACGCTTCGGCTTGGCAAAGTCGCCGGCGAAAACCACCAGCGCTTCAGGTGCCCTGGCCGGTTTCTTGAGGTCGATGCCGATTTCCACGTCCAGCGCCTTGCGCCCAAAATCTGCAAAGGCGGCAGTCCGGCCTTTGGCAGCGTCAATATCCATGCGGATATCGGGCGCGCGCAGGACGCCCGCCGTCATCGCCAGCCGGCCCTCCAGTTGCGCATAGGCTGTCGTCCCGCGATTGAGGGTGGCATCAGCCAGAGGCTCAAAGTCCTCGATCCGTTCCAGCTGCGACAGGCCGTCCGACAGCGCGGCAACATCAAGCCCGACCAGCGTTCCATCGCGCGCCATCAATGACCCCTGCCCGGTCAGCGACGACACCAGCGCCAGTGCGCTCAGCCCGTTACCTTTAACCGACATGTCAAAGTCGGCCGTTCCGGTGGCAAAATCGCCAAAGCCGAACACGCCGACCGCTTCCGCCGCATCAAACCCGCGCGCGGCAATATCCGCCTCCAGAGTGAGACCGCTTTCAGCTGCGAGAAAACCTGACCCGCGCAATTCACCACCAAAGACCGTCCCGCGCGCCTCGGCAATTGTCAGCCTGCCATCCCTGAGCGTACCCGTCATGGCCAGCTGGTCCGCATGCATCCCCGCAACTGCAACGCCGCCACCGGTGACATTGATGTCCAGCGTCGCTGATTGTAGCCACCCGGTATTCAGCAGCCCGGCACTCCATGCCCCGACATCGCGGGGTGCGTTCGCATCTCCTTCCGCATCGGGCGTGATATACGCACCGGTAAGAAGCCCCGTGACCAGTTCCAGATCGGTCTGGCGCGAGGACAGGGAAACGACGCCCGACGGTGGCGACGTTTCAAACCCGATCGTCCCCGACACACCAGCGTCCAGCACACCGTCATCTCCGGCGATACGCAGTAATCCATTCGATGTGGTGTAGGTGCCGCCATCGAGAGATAGATCAGTATCAATCTCAACCCGTGAAATGCCATGCAGCGGATACCGCAGAACCGCCGCAAGCGAAGTGGGATCAGATATATCCGCCTTGAGCTGCAGCTTGAGGGACGGGTCTGCGGGCGCGATATCCAGCTGTCCGGCAATCGACCCATCAATCACATCCGTCGCGGCTTCCGCTGCCAGTATCATCGGCTGACCGCGAACACCCTGAAACGCCGCGGTTATCGTCTGTGGTCCGGCGCTTTTTGAATCAGCACTCGGGACACCATCAGCAGGCAAGTCACCTGTAATCCCAAAAACACTGCCAGCAAGCTGGGCAAGGCCCGCCCACTCGTCCGCTTCAAATACGGCGGTGATGTCATAGGCCGCATCATCAAGCCCCTCATAGCCCGGCGCGACTTCACCCTCGACCTCGATGCGGACAGTATCGATCCGGCCCAGCATCGACACCGCAACAGTCTCAGCGGCACCGCCTACGGCACTTTCCAGCACCACTTCCGTCGGCCACAGCGCCTGCCCGCTGACCGAGAACGGCGTCAGATGCGCCATGGTGGATGCACGCGACCTTGCCGGCAGCGGCACCAGACCGTCCAGTGATGCGACATCACGTGCCGTGAGGGTTGCCTGATACCGCCCGGCATCCGCAGTTGATACGCCACTCAATGTTGCTTTGGCGCCAAGTGCACTTTCAAACAGCAACTCACGCAGCGTCACCTCCGGCCCCTGGGCGATAAGGTCCATCGAGAGCTTTTTCATCTGCACACCACCGACTTCGAGATGCGCAATGTCGAGTTCCACCTCGCCGTCAAAACCAAAATCAATGGCGCGTCCCGGCACCACCTGGTCCACCAGCGGCAGGCCGGTGGCAGGCAGGGCAATGGCATCGGCGGTCAGGGTCACGGCAACGGTTGGGCGTTTGTCGAAGGTAGATGAAACACGCCCGGCAACACGCCCGCCGTCTACGGTCATCTCAAGCCGGTCAAGCGCGATGCGTTGCGGGGTTAGAAAAACCGAACTCTGGGCACGCAGCCCCTTGAGCGGCATAGCCGATAGGGCGTGAGGTACTTTGCCGCCGCCGAGCCAGACAGCAGCACCGCGCGCATCAGCACCTGTCACTGCGACTTCGCCGGAGAAATAAGGCCCCTCTTCGCCTGACGACACAGCACCGGACGCTGTGAAATTGGTATCCCCCGGCAGACGTGCACTGAGATATGAAACCGACACGGTGCCACCGCCGGTTTCAGCTGTAACGGCCGCAGTCTCCAGCTTGCCTTCAGGAAGCCATATCTCGTCGGCGGCCAGTGCATATGTTCCCGCCGGGGCCTCGTCGATGACATGTTGGATCGCCGCCTCGATGGCCGCAGCATCAAGGGAGATACCTGCCGTGTCGAACCCGGTAAAATCAATCCGGTTGGCATTGAGCCCCACATCCACTGTGAAGCTGGGACCCGACGTTGCTGCAATATTGCCGCTAACCTTGATTGCGCCGGCTTCCGCCTCGATCTCGCGCAAGGTCACACCACTGGGTGCCGCCACAATGCCGGCAGTCATTGATATCGGTTGGCCGGCCGTCATCGCCCCCAGTGCCGGGGTGATGTCTGCAGCAGCCCCCGCGCTGACGGCCCCGTCAAACCGGATGTCCGCTCCGCGCCCGGTGATGATTCCCTGAAATGCGGCTTCCGCCTTTTTGGACGTAAACGACAACTTGGCCGAATACGCCTTGTCTGGGGACACCTCCCCAAGGGTCGCGACAAAATCAGCGCTCTGGTCACCCATCCGCGCCGTGCCTTTGGCGCGGTAGGGCCCAAGAAGGCTTTCTGCGCCGATCAGCGCGTCAATGCCGGACAGCTCAAAGTCCGTACCAATGCCGAGATTGCGAAAGGCGATGCGGCCCGAAGATATGGCGATCTCACCAACCGTGACCGGCGGCATATCCAAAGCGGCATCCGTGCTGACCGCAGCAGCTTCACCGTCAGGCGCTGCGTCATCAGGTTTATCTGCGGCAAACTGCCAGTTGCCCCGCCCTTCCGGCGTCTCTTCGAGCCACAGGGTCGGCGCATCCATGCTCAGGCGGCTGACCTCAAGATCGCCGCGAAACAGCGACGCCACGGCGAGCTCCGCCGTCATGCTTTTGATTTCCAACATATGCGGACCACTCGCACCCGGCGCATTGGCAATGGTCATTTTGCCAAGGGTCAGGGTCGGCGAAGGCAAGATGGAGATGCGCACATCCCCGGCGATTTCAACGTCCCGCCCGGTTATGGCCTCGGCCTGCGCCTCGATCAGCCCCGCATAGCGGCTCCAATCCAGAAAGCCCGGGACAATCAGAAGGGCTGCCACGAACAGCGCCACCCCTAATCCCACATAGGACCAAATAGACCGCAACCAGACCTCCCCCGAAGTGCTTGCGGCAAAGCCCAAGGGGCCCCACCTCCGCACATCGCAATTTTACCTACTTCGGCATACGCTACTCAGGTCGCAAGACCAAATCTTTCCGCACCATTCAGCCATTTCCACACGATCCCGGACTCCAGATCCCCCCAAAAGGCGACCACAGCATGGCTCCAAAAGACGAAGAGACCGCAAACATCGTCGATCTGGCCCGGATACGCGGAAACAAGGCGACAGGCGCCGACACCCCCCGGCATGTCCGCAAACAGCAGGCACGTGCGGAAAAAGCTGAAAAAGCCGCCGCAAACCGCGCCCGGACAGGCCGCACCAAAGCCCAAAAAGCGCAGGACCGGCAGGCCGCAGCCAAAACCATTCAAATTGTCGATGGGGCAAAACGGACCGGCAAACCGTCACCACAGGACGAAAAACCCTAGGCGTCAGGCAGCATCTTGCCGGGATTCATGATCCCGTCCGGATCGAGCGCCTGCTTTATCGCCCGCATGGCAGGGATTGCATCCGCGTGCTCGCGCATCAAAAAATGCTGCTTGCCGATGCCGATGCCATGCTCACCCGTGCAGGTGCCCCCTGCCTCCAGCGCCCGCAGCACCAGCCGCTCATGCAGCGCTTCGGCACGGGCAATCTCAGCATCGTCGTCGCGGTCCACCAGCAATATGAGATGAAAATTCCCATCCCCCACATGGCCGACCAGTGGCGCCAGAAGCTCAGATTTTTCAACGTCGGCCCGCGTTGCCGCGATCACCTCCGCCAGCCGTGATACCGGCACGCAGACATCCGTCGTAAACCCCTGCTTGCCAGGCGCCAGCGCCAGCGACGCGTAATAGGCATTATGCCGGGCTTCCCACAGCTTGGTGCGATCTTCAGCTTTGGTGCTCCACACAAAGTCCCCGCCGCCATGCGCAGCAGCCAGTGCGGCAACCCGATCTGATTGTTCGCGTACGGATGCACTGGTGCCGTGAAACTCCAAAAACAGCATTGGCTGCTCAGGCAGCGACAGATGCGAATAGGCATTGCACGCGCGCACTGTCATTTCATCCAGCAGCTCAATGCGCGCAATGGGGATGCCTGATTGGATGGTTTCAATCACCGTCTCCACTGCGTTTTCAATACTGGGAAAGCTGCATGTGGCAGCACCCGTCTCTTCGGGGATGCCGTGCAGTCGCAAGGTGACTTCCGTGACGACACCCAAAGTGCCCTCGGCCCCTACCAGCAGATGCGTGAGGTCATATCCGGCCGCCGACTTACGTGCCCGCCCGCCGGTATGCACGATGGAGCCATCAGCCATCACAACCGTAAGCCCCAGCACATTTTCGCGGATCGTGCCGTAGCGCACCGCATTGGTGCCACTGGCACGCGTGGAGACCATGCCGCCAAGCGTTGCGTCCGCCCCCGGGTCAACCGGCATAAAAAGGCCCGTGTCACGCAGATGCGCATTCAGCGTCTTGCGGGTAATGCCTGCCTGCACCGTGCAATCCAGATCCCCAGGCGAGACACGCAGCACCTCCGCCATGCGCGACATATCAATTGCAATGCCGCCCTTCACCGCTGCCACGTGGCCCTCAAGCGACGTGCCCGCACCAAACGGAATGACCGGCACACGATGCCGTGCGCACGCCGTGACGACCTGCGCCACCTCCTGCGTTGTATGAGGAAACACAACGGCGTCAGGTGCCGCACCGGGATGCCAGCTTTCGTCATGCCCGTGCTGCTCGCGGACAGCCCATGACGTCACCAGCCGGTCCGCGAAGGCATCAGCCAGTTCGGCGATGACCAACCCCGCGCCCGGAGCCGTCTCAGCGCGGTCAGCACCTGCCATTTCTTCAGCAATCGTCACGGGCACGCCTCACGGGTCACAGGATTTGGGTTCGACAGGCCAACGCCATATGATCCCACCATACGTCCACATAAGGCACCGGCAAAATCCGGGCATCCCACAGGCGGTTTTTACATGACACAGACGCCCGGCACCTACGCAGCTCCCCTCATTGCACCTCCCATGAAGGTGCTCGAGGAATGGATCGACTATAACGGCCACATGAACATGGCGTTTTACAATGTGGTGTTCGACCAGTCAGTCGATGCCATGTTTGAGGAGCTGGGCATCAGCGCCGACTATGTGCGCGATGAAAAAGCATCAGTCTTCACAGCTGAAATACACGTCACATATGCGCAGGAACTGGCCCTGCATGACCCGATCCGCGTAACCTGTCAGCTGCTCGATTTCGATGCCAAGCGCATCCACCTGTTTTTACAGATGTATCACGCGACGGAAGGCTATCTTGCCGCTACCATGGAACAGATGGGCATTCATGTGAGCATGGAAAGCCGCCGCTCGGCCCCCATGCCCGACCGGGTGCTTGATGAACTTGCTGCCCTGAAGCGTGCCCATGACACCCTCGACATACCGCCGCAGGTTGGCCGCGTGATCGGTATTCCCCGAAAAGCCAAGGCTGCAGGAGCCCCCCAAGCGTGATCCAGATTGTCCTGATTGTCCTCGGCTTGCTTGCAGCATCACCGGCCAACGCTCAGCAGATTGGCGCCGATTGCCAGAGCCCGGCACTGCCCGGCGTTGACTGGCATCGCTGCTATCTTGACGACAAGCCCTTACGCGACGTGGACCTTACCGGCGCGCGGCTGCGCGAGACACGGCTGATACGTGCGGTTCTGATCAACGCCACACTTGATGGGGTTGACGCCCGCCGCGCCAAGTTCAATCGCGCCCAGGCCGTCGGCGCCAGCTTTATCAAAGCGGATCTGCGCGAAGCAGACTTCACCCGCGCCAACTTACAGGGCGCAAGCCTCGTCGGGGCCGACCTGCGCCGCACCCGGTTCTTCAAGGCCGATCTGCGCGGTGCCGACCTGACGGACGCCCGCCTTGGCAGCACGGATATTCTGGATGCGGACCTAACCGGCGCCACCTGGACCAATGGCACCTATGTGTGCGGCCCCGCCTCCATCGGACAATGTAAGTAGGGCATAGATAGCAGCCTTGCCTTGTCTTCTCTCCGCCAACCGGTCTATCCCCAAGGGGTCTAGCCATAGACAAAACGGGGGCCGGGCCAGGTGACCAGTATTTCCATTTCCAACAGCCGCGCCGCGCTGGGCAGCACCTTGCGCCGTGCCACCACATCGCAGGTGCCCCGCGTCTGGCTGGCGGCACTGGTCGTTGGCGCAGTCGCAGGCTACGCGGCCATCGGCTTCCGGTTGGCGATCGGGGTTGTTCAGTTCGTGTGGCTTGGCGACGGCGAAGAAAATCTCTTCCGCATCCTCGCAGAGGCCCCCGCATGGCTGGTCATCGCCGGTCCGGCGGGCGCAGGCCTCCTTGTCGGCCTGTGGCTCACTTTCATCCAGCCCACTGGCCGCGCTGAGGCGGTGGCGGACGTGATTGAGGCACGCGCCATCAGTGCCGGACGCATGCCGATCTGGCGCAGCCTCGGCACTGCGCTCATTTCGATTGTGTCGCTTGGCGGCGGTGCCAGCGCCGGGCGCGAAGGTCCCGCGGTTCATCTGGGCGCAGCACTCGGGTCGTTTATTGCCGCGCGCCTGTCCTTCGACGCCACCCATATGCGCACCCTGCTGGCGGCCGGCGCCGCCTCCGCCGTCGCAGCGTCGTTCAACGCGCCCATAGCAGGTGCCGTTTTCGCGCTTGAAGTGATCCTTGGTCACTATGCGCTGCGTGCATCCGGCCCGATTGTTATCGCCAGCGTCATCGGCGCGCTGCTGGCACGCCTGCATATGGGATCCTCACCCACCTTCGTGATCCCCGAATACATGATCACCAGCCTGTTCGATTTTCCTGCCTTCGCACTGCTGGGCGTCGTCTCTGCCGGTGTTGCCATGGCCTTCATGGCGGCGGTCATTCATGCCGACGCACTGGCCCAGCGCATCACCATCCCTTTGTGGCTGCGGCCGGTAATCGGCGGCGTACTGATCGGCATTATCGGCCTGTGGTTCCCGCATGTGCTCGGCGTCGGCTACGCCGCCAATGATGCGGTGCTGCGCGGCGACTTCAGCCTCGTTCTGCTGCTGAGCCTGATCGTTCTCAAGATCACCGCCACAGCCATTACACTTGCCAGCCGTTTCGGCGGCGGCGTGTTCTCTCCCTCGCTTTATCTGGGCGCCATGACCGGCGGGGCCTTCGGCCTCATGATCTCCTATGCGGCCCCGGACATCGCGTTTTCCACCCATGCGGTTTACGCCATTGTCGGCATGGGGGCTGTTGCAGGAGCCGTGCTTGGCGCACCGCTCTCGACCCTCCTCATCGCTTTTGAACTCACCGGCGGCTACGAGATGACTGTGGCGCTGATGGTAGCCATCTCGATCGCCACAGCCCTGACCCAGGGACTGCTGGGCAAAAGCCTGTTCCAGTGGCAGCTGGAGCGGCGCGGGTTGCGGCTATATGGCGGCCCGCGCTGGCAGATTTTGCAGACGGTGATCGTGCGGGACTTCATGCGCCGCGTGGTGGAAGACGAAACCACGCCGCTGCAGCAGCTGGATGAAGATGACGAGCGGCTTTACACCGGCGACACGCTGGAAAAGGCCCTTGCCTTGTTTGACGCCGGCCAGCACCAGACGCTGCCGGTGGTGCAGCCCTCGGAAGTTCTGGAAATTGTCGGCACAATCAGCCATTCCGACGCGCTCAAGGCCTACAATGAGGCACTGGTGGAAGCCTCCCGTGAAGAGCACAGCTAGGCACCGCCCGGCTGCGCGGATTAGCCCCTCGCCAGCTACCATGTTCATGCTAAGTTCCCGATTCTGATGAGCGACCCATTTGATCTAGGCGACATTCCTGAAGAGGAAGCAGCGCGCGGGCCTTCTATTTCCCAGAGGGCGGCGGCAGGCGCCTCTGCGTCTGCGTCTGCGCCCTATCTGCAAAACCTCAACGGACCGCAGCGCGAAGCGGTGGAAGCCCTTGATGGTCCGGTCCTCGTGCTCGCAGGCGCCGGCACCGGCAAAACCCGCGTGCTCACCACCCGCCTTGCCCATCTGCTGAACACCAAGCGCGCCTGGCCCGGCCAGATACTGGCTGTGACCTTCACCAACAAAGCCTCACGTGAGATGAAGCTGCGCATTGGCGCCCTCATCGGCGGCGTGGTTGAAGGCATGCAGTGGCTCGGCACGTTTCACGCGCTTGGCGCCAAAATCCTCCGCCGCCACGCGGAACTTGCAGGACTGCGCTCCGACTTCACCATTCTGGACTCCGACGATCAGGTGCGCTTGATGAAACAGCTCATCAAGGCCGCAGACCTCGACGAAAAACGCTGGCCCGCCCGCCAGCTGGCAAGCCTCATTGATAGCTGGAAGAACCGCGCGCTGGCCCCTGATCAAGTGCCCAAGGGCGAGAGCTTCGCCTTCGCCAACGGCAAGGGTGCAGAGCTTTACGCTGCCTATCAGGCCCGCCTCAAAACCCTGAATGCTGTCGATTTCGGCGATCTGCTGGTGGAAAATCTGCGCATCTTTCAGGAGAACCCTGAGGTGCTGGAGGAGTATCAGCGCCGCTTCGCCTACATTCTGGTGGACGAATATCAGGACACTAACGTTGCCCAATATCTGTGGTTGCGGCTTCTCGCGCGCGGTCACAAAAACATCTGCTGCGTCGGCGACGATGACCAGTCCATCTATGGCTGGCGCGGTGCCGAGGTGGACAACATCCTGAAATTCGAGAAGGACTTTCCCGGCGCGAAAGTCATTCGCCTCGAACAGAACTACCGCTCGACCTCACATATTCTGCAGGCAGCCTCCGGCCTCATCACAGCCAATCAAGGTCGCCTCGGCAAAACCCTGTGGACCGACTCCAATGACGGCGAAAAACTCAGCGTCAAGGGCGTGTGGGACGGCGAGGAAGAAGCTCGCTCCATCGGCGAAGACATTGAGCAGTTACAACGCAAGGGCCATCAGCTGAACGAGATGGCGATCCTCGTGCGCGCCTCCTTCCTGATGCGCGAATTTGAAGACCGCTTCATCAATCTGGGCCTGCCCTACCGCGTCATCGGCGGCCCGCGCTTTTATGAGCGCATGGAAATCCGCGACGCCAACGCCTATTTCCGCCTGGTCGCACAGCCCGATGACGATCTGGCATTAGAACGCATCATCAACAAGCCCAAACGCGGCCTGGGCAATGTAGCCTTGCAAACCCTGCATCAGGCCGCCCGCGCGCAGAACACGTCTCTGTGGCGCGCCACGCGCCCGCTGATTGAATCAGAGGAACTAAAGCCGCAGGCCCGCCGTGCGCTTACAAGTTTCGTTGAAAGCGTCGAACGCTGGCGGCAACTCCTGCCTGCCCTGCCGCATACGGAACTTGCAGAGCAAATATTGGATGAATCCGGCTACACCGAGATGTGGCAAAACGACAAATCCGCCGACGCACCCGGCCGCCTCGACAACCTCAAGGAACTCGTCCGCTCCATGGAGCAATTCGAGAACATGGGCGGCTATCTTGAACATGTGTCGCTGGTCATGGACCGCGAGGACCAGGAAGCCGACGACAAAATCAACCTGATGACCATGCACGCCGCCAAGGGCCTTGAATTTGAAACCGTGTTTCTGCCCGGCTGGGAGGAAGGCCTGTTCCCGCATCAGCGCGCACTCGATGAAAGCGGCCTTGCAGGGCTTGAGGAAGAACGCCGCCTTGCCTATGTCGGCATTACCCGCGCCAAGCAACGCGCCAAGATTTCATTCGCCGCCAATCGCCGCATCCACAATCTGTGGCAGAACTCGCTGCCCTCGCGCTTCATCGACGAATTGCCGGAAGCCAATGTGGAAGTCGAAAGTCAGGGCGACACTTACAATTACGGCCCGTCGCGGTTTGACGAAGGCGGCTTTGCAGGCAGCGATTATTCAAGCCCCGGCTGGCAGCGCGCCCGCGCCACGGCTGGCCAGCAGGCATCGTCACCGCGCCGCGCACCGACCATTGATGCGCAGGCCACCCTCCTCGCCACCTCCGCACCGGACGCGGAAGGCTTCGAGCGCGGCGAACGCATTTTTCACCAGAAATTCGGCTATGGACGCATTGACGCCATCGAGGGCACAAAGCTGACTGTCAATTTTGAACACGCAGGCACAAAAAAAGTGATCTCCAGCTTTGTTGAGCGCCCATGAGCGCGCCCGAACCCGCCCTCTGGCAGGCCGTCATCGCACTAACACCGAAGGAAGCGCACACAGCATCGGATTGGCTGACGGAAACCCATCCCGGCGTGCTGTCCGTCTCAGCCTTTGAAGAAATTGGCGGGCGCTATTCGCTCACCGTGCTGTTCGACAGCGAGCCGGACCGCACCAAAGTAGATGCAACGCTGAACGAAGCTCTGGGCCACACGCCCGGCTATGCCCTTGAACCACTTGAAAACGAAGACTGGGTGAAGCGCGGCCTGGAAGACCTGAAGCCGGTGCGCGCAGGCCGCTTTCACATTCACGGCAGCCATGATGCGCCGGCTGAAGGCGGCACACACTCTTTGCTGATTGAAGCCGGTGAAGCCTTCGGCACCGGCCAGCACCCGACGACCTCAGGCTGCCTCATCGCGCTGGATGATTTGCTCAAGATCGGCATCAAAGGCCCGGTCTTCGACCTTGGCTGCGGCACCGGCATTCTCTCCATCGCCTATGCTCGCGCCACCGGCCGCCCAGTCATTGGCGGCGACATTGACGCGCCGTCCGTGCGGTTTGCCAAAGCGGCGTCCAAAGCCAACAAGGTCGGCCCATTGGTGGAGTCCGTCACCGCCACGGGCTTCGAGCACCCAGCCATCCGCGCGCAGGCCCCCTTCGGCCTCGTCATGGCCAATGTGCTGGCAGGGCCGCTTATCAACCTCGCCCCGGCCATGCGGCGCTATACGCGCGACGGCAGTTATGTGATTCTGTCGGGCCTGCTGCGCCATCAGTCTCGCGCGGTGGAAGCCACCTATCGCGGACAGGGCTTTACCATTGCGGCGCGCTATCCCATCGGTGAATGGATGACCCTGCTGCTGCAACGCTGACGACCCTTGGCGATCAGCCGCGCAGGCCCTAAATAGGGTGTATGGATCAGGCAATCGGTTACCAGATTTTCTCGGACAATCCCGACCCCAGCGTGGGCGCACCCCGCGTGGCATTGCTGCGCGCTGAATTGGCGCGGCAGGGTCTGGACGGTTTCATCATTCCACGTTCCGATGAGCATCAGGGCGAATACGTCCCCGCCCGAGCCGAGCGCCTGAAATGGCTGACCGGCTTCGGCGGCTCCGCCGGCATGGCAATTGTTCTCAAGGACAAAGCCGCAATCTTCATTGACGGCCGCTACACCCTTCAGGTGCGCGACCAGGTGGACATGGATGTGTTCGAGCCGCAGCACCTGGTGGATGAACCCGCCACCCGCTGGATCACCGAAAACCTGACCAATGGCGCACGCCTTGGCTTTGACCCGTGGCTGCACACAGCCTCCGCCGCCAACCGGTTGCGCGCCGCCTGCAAGAAGGCCGGTGCCGAGCTTGTTCCCTGCCCGGACAATCTGGTGGATGCCGTATGGGCGGACCAACCGCCGGTGCCCGCAGGCGCGATCATCCCCCATCCACTTGAATATGCAGGCGAAGACCACGAGACCAAGCTCGCACGCATTGCCGAATTGCTTGAAGAAGCAGATGTCGACGCCGCCGTGCTCACGCAGCCGGATTCGATCGCCTGGCTGTTCAATATTCGCGGCAGCGATGTCTCCCACACGCCCCTGCCGCTTGCCTTCTCCATCATGCATGCGGACGGCCACGCAGACCTGTTCGTAGATGAGCGTAAACTCTCCGCTGAAACACGCGCGCATCTGGGCAACAAGGTAACGGTGCACGCCCCCGGCCGCCTGAAGGAAGCGCTTGACGAGCTGGGCACCGGCAAAAAAGAAATCCGCCTCGACCCGACCAGCGCTGCTGAATGGATCAGGCACAGGCTCGAGACCGCGGGCGCCATCATACGCAAGGGCGATGACCCGTGCCTGCTGCCCAAGGCGCGCAAGAACGCAGCCGAAGTTGAAGGCACGCGCAATGCGCATCGCCGCGACGGTGCCGCCGTCACGCGCTTCCTTGCGTGGCTGGCGCGCGAAGCCCCCTCAGGCGGCGTGACCGAAATTTCCGCGGCACAAGCTCTGGAACAATTCCGCAAAGAAACCGGCGCACTCAAGGATCTGTCCTTCGACACAATTTCGGGCGCGGGCCCCAACGGCGCCATCGTGCATTACCGCGTGACCGAAGCGACCAACCGCCCGCTCAACCCCGGCGACATCTATCTGGTGGATTCCGGCGCGCAATATCTCGATGGAACGACGGACATCACCCGCACCGTCGCAATCGGCGAACCCGCCTCAACACCCGAGCTAGCCGATGTGCGCGACCGCTTTACCCGCGTCCTGAAAGGCCATATCTCGCTGGCCATGGCGCGCTTCCCAAAGGGCACGTCAGGCTCCGCGCTAGACATTCTGGCCCGCAACGCCCTGTGGCAGGCCGGCCTCGACTTCGACCACGGCACCGGCCACGGCGTCGGCAGCTATCTGTCGGTGCATGAAGGCCCGCAGCGCATTTCCAAACTGCCCCACAATGTGCCGCTTGATCCGGGCATGATCGTTTCCAATGAGCCGGGTTTTTACAAAACCGGCGCCTATGGCATCCGCATTGAAAACCTTGTGACTGTCACCGATGCACAGGAGATCAGTGGCGGTGAGCGCCCGATGCTGGGCTTCGAGACCATCACGCTGGCCCCCATCGACCGCACACTGATTGATGTGAGCCTGTTGAATGCACAAGAGCGCGACTGGCTCAATGCCTATCATGCCCGCGTGGTGGAAGAAGTATCGTCACAGCTACCGCCGGAAGGTCAGGCATGGCTCGAACAGGCCACAAAGCCGCTTTAACTGCGTGCCGCCAATTCGATCCACTCATCCTCGCTGATGATATTAACGCCAAGGCTCTCGGCCTTTTTGAGCTTTGAGCCTGCGCCCGGCCCTGCAATCAGCAAGTCCGTCTTGGCGGAGACCGATCCTGCCACTTTGGCACCCATGGCTTCGGCCCGTGCCTTCGCTTCTGCGCGCGTCATCTTTTCAAGTGTGCCGGTAAACACCAGCGTCTTGCCCGCAACCGGTGAACCCGACGCATCAATCTGTTTGGCTTCCTGCGGTGTCACTTCATCCAGCAGAGCCGCAATGACGGCCTGATTATGCGGTTCACGGAAAAATTCCACCAGCGCATCGGCAACCACGCCACCAATGCCATCAATTGCCACAAGATCGTCATAGGCACTTGTGCCCTCGCCGCCTTCGGCAGCCATCATCGCATCACGGAAGGCTTCAAAACTGCCATAGCTGCGGGCAAGCAGGCGGCCTGTCGTCGCGCCCACATGACGGATGCCGAGACCATAAATCAGTCGGCCCAGATCAGGCGTCCGGCTCGCATCAATGGCGGCAACAAGATTTGCGACTGACGTTTCGCCCCAGCCGTCCATCTTTTTCAGCTCGTCAGCCTTATCGGCCAGCCTGAAAATATCCGCAGGTTCATGCAGCCAGCCCAGCGCATGAAATGCATCCACCTGCTTGGCGCCCAGCCCGTCAATATCCAGCGCCTTGCGAGCCACGAAATGCTTGAGCCGCTGCACAAGCTGCGCCTCGCAGATCAGCCCGCCGGTGCAGCGCCGCACCACATCCTGCTTGCCGGTCTTCTCATTGACGTCGCGCACCGCATGACTGCCGCATACCGGACATTTTTCCAGCGGCTTGAACTTTTTCTCCTTGCCCGTGCGCTTTTCTACCAACGGGCGCACCACTTGCGGGATAACGTCGCCCGCCCGCTGCACCACCACCATGTCGCCAATGCGGATGTCCTTGCGGGCGATCTCATCTTCGTTGTGCAAGGTGGCATTGGACACGACCACACCGCCAACCGTTACCGGTTCCAGCTTGGCAACCGGCGTCAGCGCACCGGTGCGGCCCACTTGTATTTCGATATCATTGAGTTTTGTAATTGCCTGCTCGGCAGGAAACTTGTGCGCGATGGCCCAGCGTGGGCTGCGCGACACGAAGCCAAGCCGCTGCTGATAATCCAGCCGGTCCACCTTGTAGACCACGCCATCAATGTCATAGCCCAACGAGGCTCGCTGTTCTTCGATGCTGTGATAATGCGCGATCATCTCGCTGACGCTGGTAAAGCGCTGCATCAGATCATTGACCTGAAAACTAAAATCCCGAAGCAGACCAACAGCCTCATGCTGCGTGGTCGCAGGCATGTCCGAAACTTCGCCCCATGCATAGGCAAAAAACTGCAACGGACGCGCCTTCGTGATACTGGCATCAAGCTGACGCAAAGACCCTGCGGCAGCATTGCGCGGATTGGCGAACTTGTCCTTGCCCGCCGCCGCCTGCTGCTCATTCAGCTCGGCAAACGCCTTGTGGCTCATATAGACCTCGCCGCGCACCTCGAACACATCCGGCGGCGTCCTGGTGTCAAGCTTATGCGGAATGTCCTTGATGGTGCGCACATTGCGGGTGACGTTCTCACCTTCCGCGCCATCGCCGCGCGTCGCCGCAAGCACAAGCTCACCCTTCTCATATCGCAGGCTGCATGAGAGCCCGTCGATCTTGGGCTCTGCCGTAAAAGCCAGTTCGTCATCGTCGTCCAGACCAAGAAAGCGCCGGATGCGCTGCGCGAAGTCGGTAACGTCCTCATCGTCGAATGCGTTGCCGAGCGACAGCATCGGCACCGCATGGCGCACCTTCTCAAATTTTTCAGACGGTGCCGCGCCCACCTTGCCGGACGGGGAGTCCTCACGCACAAGCTCCGGAAACCGGCTTTCAATCTGTATGTTGCGCTTGCGCAGGGCATCATAGTCGGCATCCGAAATAACCGGCGCGTCGTTTTGATGATATGCCTCGTCATGCGCAGCTATCTCGGCAGCAAGGCGTGCAAGTTCATCGCGCGCCTGTTCTTCCGTCAGGTCCCACACATCCGGTTTTGCGTTTTCGGACTCGGTCGGGTGCGCCTTGCTCACGAGGCCGCCCCAATGAGCTGGTCAGCTGCCGCGCGGGCTTCATCCGTCACTGTTGCACCAGCAAGCATGCGGGCAATCTCCTCGCGCCGCTCCTTGGGGTCCAGTGGTGCCACATGGGTTGCGGGCAATGTTGATTTTGCCTTGCCACTGACGCGCTTTTCAATCTTCAGGTGATTGTCCGCGCGGGCGGCCACCTGCGGGCTATGGGTGACGACCAGCACCTGCACCTGCTGCGCCAATGCGGCCAACCGCTCACCCACCGCCTGCGCTACCGCACCACCGACGCCTGCATCCACTTCGTCGAACACCAGCACCGGCGCGCCGCCCCGGGCGGCCAGTGACACTTTGAGCGCCAGCATGAAGCGGGCAAGCTCACCGCCTGACGCAATCTTCGCAAGCGACGCAAAAGGTGCACCGGGATTTGTCGCCACCTCGAAACGCACCTTGTCGATACCTTCCGGCCCGCCCTCTTCAAACGGCGACACATCTATTTCCGTGCGGAAGCGTGCCCGGTCGAGTTTCAGCGGAGGCAATTCGCGGGCAACAGCCTTGTCCAGCTTGGTCGCCGCTGTCCGCCGCGCAGCGGACAGGGCCCGCGCACTCACTCCATAAGCTTCGCGCGCTGAATCCGCATCCTGGCGGGCCTTTGCCAGCAGGTCTTCGCTTCCATCAATATCGCCAAGCCGTGCCGTCATGCTCGCTGCAATGCGCGGCAGATCATCCACGGTGCAGCTATGCTTGCGTGCAGCTGCCCGCAGCGCGAAGAGACGCTTTTCAACTTCCTCCAAACGCTCTGGATCAAACTCAAGATCACCAAGCGCGTGGCTGACCTGATCTCGCGCCTCGCCCGCCTCCACCAAAGCGCGATCAAGCGATGCAACGGCAGCATCAAGCCGGCCGGCTGCATTTTCGCGCTGGCTTTCCAGCCGCTTCAGAGCACTGGAAAGGCGACTTTCGATGCCGCCGTCATCTTCAAGAATGGTCAGCGCATCACTCAAATAAGCTGAGATTTTCTCTGCGCTCATCATCAAGGTGCGTTCCTGCGCCAGCAAGGGTTCCTCACCCTGCACCGGCGCCAGTTCATTCAGTTCGCCGGCGGCAATGCGCAGATAATCCGCATCCGCCTGCGCGCGTTCAATTTCTTCGGTCAGACGTTCAAGGTCCGCACGCGCCTGCCGCCACACCGCATGCAGCCCACGCACTTTGTTCACATCGCCTTCCAGCTTGCCGAACGCATCCAGCAGACCGCGATGGGTAGCGGTATCAAGAAGCCCATGGGTTTCGTGCTGCCCGTGCACTTCCACCAGCATGTCGCCAAGCTGACGCAGCAGCGCAATCGACACCGGCTGGTCATTGACGAAGGCGCGGGTGCGCCCGTCGCCGGTCTGTACGCGACGCAAAATGAGGTCGCCCTCATGTTCGATGCCGGCGTCATCCAGCATGGTGCGGGCTTTATGTTTTTCCGGCAGCTCAAAAATTGCGGTGGCACTGCCCTGATCGGCCTGCGCACGCACCAGCCCCGCATCGGCCCGCCCGCCGGTGGCAAGCCCCAGCGCGTCCAGCAAAATGGATTTGCCCGCGCCGGTTTCACCGGTCAGGCCGGTCAACCCGCCCTGCAACCGCAGATCAAGCGTCTCGATCAGAACAATATTGCGAATGGATAGCGCGGTCAGCATTTGGTACCGCCCACACGGTTACTCATGGGTCCGCCTAAAAGACGCTGTTCCAGGCCCGGCTGATCCACGATGCTTCATCCTCAAGCGGCTGCAACCCGTCATTGGCCAACAGCGCATAGGAGTATCGATACCAGTCGCTGCCCGGATAGTTGTAGCCAAGCACGGCTGCTGCCGTCTGCGCCTCATGCGGCACGCCGAGTGCCATATAGGCTTCCGTCAGCCGGTGCAGCGCTTCAGCCGTATGCGTCGTGGTCTGGAACTTGATGACAACCGTGCGGAAACGGTTGATCGCGGCAACATATTGATGGCGCTGCAGATACCAGCGGCCGATATGCATTTCCTTGCCGCCCAGATGGTCATAGGTGAGATCAACCTTCAAACGGGCGTCGCGCGCATATTCACTCTCGGGAAACCGCCGCACCACTTCTTCAAGCGCCCGCAGGGCGCGCTCGGTGGTGCGCTGGTCACGCGCCACATCGGTGATCTGCTCATAGAAGCTGAGCGCCACCAGATAATACGCATAGCCCACATTGGGATTGCCGGGATGCAAGGCAATGAAGCGCTGCGCGGAGATGACCGCGCTGTCATAC
>Ga0307929_1000967_pt1 | contig 24599 bp, 22 predicted proteins | sample AceLakmetage1330_FD_203160 | JGI IMG/M metagenome (GOLD analysis project Ga0307929, IMG submission 203160) | Saline water microbial communities from Ace Lake, Antarctica - #1330 | ecosystem: Environmental > Aquatic > Non-marine Saline and Alkaline > Saline | place: Antarctica: Ace Lake...
CTCTTATTGAAATCTTTAAGGACGGACAACCTTTGCGGAAATTCCTGTTTCCGGCCTATAAGATTTACAATATCCAAGCGCATTTTACAGACATTGTGGACGGCGAAATTGAGAAAAGCACAAGAGGTTATGAAATGGCAGCGTGGTATGGAATCTAACCGCCGCCGGGCGTGAACGTGAGGAGGGTGAAGATGGCAACGAAAATTGAATGGTGTGACGAAACTTGGAATCCGGTGACTGGCTGTTCACCGATCAGTGAAGGCTGTGAAAAATGTTACGCTTCACGGATGGCAAAACGACTGGCTGGAAGGTATGGGTATCCGAAATCACCAGATCAATTTCAGGTAACACTCCATGCCGACAAGTTAAAGGAACCGTTGAAATGGAAAAAGCCATGCCGCGTATTTCTGGGGAGCATGACCGATTTATTTCACCCAAACGTAACGGTTATTGCGCGGCATTATATCTGGAAAACCATCGAGGCGTGTCCTCAACACACCTTTATGATCTTGACAAAAAGACCGCAATACGCTGATTGCGTCGTATGGCTTCCGAATATCTGGCTGGGCGTAACAGCCGAGAACCAAGCACGGGCAGACGAACGTATCCCGATCTTGTTGACCATCCCAGCGGCCAAGCATTTCGTGAGCGTGGAGCCGATGTTGGGGCCGGTGGATTTAGGATACACTTTTTCATCAGCATATATTTCCGCTGGAGGTAAGCCAGCACTTGACTGGGTAATCGCCGGGCCAGAGACGGGACCAGGGAAACGGGAGTGCAAATGGGAATGGATATCGGATTTATACGACCAATGCAGTAAGGCTGGGGTGCCTTTTTTCGATAAGAGCAAGAAGTATTTAACACGAGAATGGCCGAAACCGCCGTCCGCAAAATCGTGAAGGAAGCAAAGGAGGGTGAATGAGAGCAAACCCGAAAACGGTATGGGTGATGTTAAACAACCACGAACCCTATTATGTGGATAAAAAAGAATCGTTCTCGTTGACAGAGGGATGGTCGTGTGTTCCCTACCACCTGCACCCCGGCAACGAGGTGGCGAGGGCGTTGAATGTGTTATCCCGTACTCGCAAGGGGATTTTACCATATCGGTATTGTGCGGCTGAAGCATTACGCAAAGCCGGTTTCCCCGTCAGGTGGGATGTAAAGGCCGGGAGGTTCGTTTAATGAGCGCACCAAAATGGATAAAACATCCAGAGCGAATCCCCAATGGTTATATGTGGGAGAGTATTGAAGCCCACAAGAAGCTCAAGCGGGAGAACGCGATGATGCGGGACACCTTGAAAGCCTTATGGGATAATCGCCATGTTCTGAGCATCTGTATTAATGTGGCAACGTGGGAATACATCGAGCGCAAACTGCCCGACCTGTTTGAATCCAAAAGGAGGGGGAGCAAATGACATTAGTATTTTTAGGTGGAATGTTGATGGGGTTTGGTTTTGGTTTGATTGCCGCCGCATTATTGGCACGATACGATGATATGAAAAACGAAATAGAGGAACTGAAAAAGGAGTCCAAATGAAATACACACTCACCCTCGCAATCCTCCTACTCGCCGCCACGGGGTGGGGGCAGACGAATGACCTTAACATCGGAACATCGCCACCGCCCGTTGCGGCCACTTGTGACATAACAGCGTCAAACATAGTTAACGGCGACTTTACTTCCAGCCTCACCATAACTGACAAGGGTATCCGCAAACTCGCCGCCTCCGGTGAAATCTGCCGGGTGTTCGGGCATTGGTGGCCTCGGTTTAACGATAATGCACTGTATGTGGTAAATAGCTGCGTTGTGACCAAGTATCGCACTTGTCGAATCTGCGGAAAATGCGAATCAAAAACGGAGGGAAACTGGGAATGACTACCACCAAGAACCCAAAGCGGTGCGGGGCGAGGGATAATATGCGGCTGTCACACAACCCGCAAGACGTAACACCTGAGCTGTGGTATTACGAAGAACCCAAAGGTATCAACATCGTCCATGAAATAAGACATGGAGGCAATTATCTCCAAACTGACCAGATTCTTATTCCTTGGGCGATGATTAGACAGTCACTAAAAAGGAAGGAACGCCGACTTCTGCGAGCGTAAGACGAAAGAACATAAGGAGGCCAGCCGTGACGACAAGTGAACTGAAAGCAAGAATGCAATCAATAATAAATAACGAGGATTTTGATTTCCGGCAAATTGCCCTCCGCGCCATCCTCGCCGACCTGGAAGCATCCGAATTGCGCAAATGCCCGAAATGCGGTAACGAAGACGAGCCATTGCAAGCGTGCGACCACTGCGGGCACACATGGTATACAACATCAAAGTTAGACCGTGGAATCGAACGCGCCGAGCCACCCAAGCCCACGCCGGAGCCGCCCAAGCCCACGGGCGAGCAGTTGAAGGCCATCGGCAAGGTGCTGGACGGTGATAAGCCGAGGATATGCAAGGATGGAGATTATATATTTGACGGCGAAGACTTTATTTTCAACTGCCACTCACAAAGGGGCGAACTCCGCTGGCACTTGAAGGACGCGCCCACGCCGCAACCCGCCCTGATGATCTGCAAGTATTGGAAGGAGTGCAACGCAAAATGTGGGCTTAAAATACCGCATCCGGAGGTTCCTGCATGCAGAAGAATTCGCAAGATGGTTTATTCAACTGGTTGCCCCTTCCCCGATGCGGTCTGCGTCCCGTGGGTGAGGGCTCAGGATGAGCCGGAGCCGGTGAAGCATACGAGTTGTGAGGGGTGCGGGAACAAAAGACACACAAAACCTTTTGATTACGAAACAGAATGTTCAAAAACACTACAAGTATGTATCGATTGTTATGGATGGATGAACCCAAACGGCTTGCGAAAGCACTACACGCCCAAGGAGCCGGAGCCAGCCGTGCCAGTGACAAACTGGGAATATGGCGAGGGTGGATTGAAGCAGAAACCGGCGCCATCCACCGTTTGCGAATCGAGAACGGAGACAGGGCTGATTTGTTGCAAGATCATCGGAGGCAAGGGAAACGAACTCTGGATCGTCGATATGCCGTGGGGAAATTCGATTGCGCTTTATAAGGCCGTTGGGCGCACGGACTTTGCGTACATCGAAACCGAGATAGGTGACAAGTTTCTGTCAATGCAAGCGTTTGATGACCCGCCGGTGAAAGCCTGGTTCAGGGAAACAAAATAAGGAGAAACACAATGAAGGAAAAACAAGTTACAGCCACGAAGCGCTACGACCTCGTAATCACGCCCGCCCTGGAACCAGCAGAACGTCACAAAATAGAGACGGCATTGGCAAGCCTTGGCTATACCGTCTGGGGCGGGGGCACGATGATGGATATGTCCGAGTGCGATATTACGTTTGAGAAGTAAACAACATAAATGTTGTATGGTTTTGGGATAATACAACATCTTTATAGTAGCCTTATCTCAACGGCACCACGGGCTTGATCTTTTCTTCTTTGTCTGGTGGCTTATCCATGCGGAATACTACTCCAGCAATTTTTTCCCATTGTGATTCTTCGTCAGATTCTTCGGGTTCGTACCACTTCCACCATTCGGGTGCGCCGGTTTGTTCGAGCACCTTGTCAATACCGGCTCGGAACCAGTTGCCGGAATCCACGGGGTAGCCTACCGGATTGGCGGCACCGTATTTATCCATGATCTTGAAGAGCCACTTGGATATGGCGGAGTATTGCAGGAAGTATGACCTGCCCTTTTTCATGGCGTCCTTAGTGGTTTTCCACAGCAACTCGTCGGCCTTTTCGTATGCCTTTTCGTCACCAGATGACATGCCTTCGAGCCGGTAGAGGTATGCTCGCGTAAGATTCATCGTGGTTCCTACGGTGAGCGAGCTAAGATTTTTGAATGACTCCAACACTTGCGCTGGCATTTCGCCCCGTGCCTCGAACCGATACAGCATGTTTATCGGCGTGGCCAGGGTGTTGACGTTACCTAATATGGTCGGTGCGTAAGGGCCGACTCTAAACTGCGCCCTATAATTACGCCAGAAGTTTTCGATTGTGGCTTCATCGTCTTCGCCCTCGTCCCAGTTGCCAGTGAAATAGCGGTAGATTAAGTTTGACATGGTGTATAATGCGGCCATCGTTACGAACGTCTTGACGCCGTTGACGCGCTGACGGATAGGGTCTTCAGATAGCCAGTCTTGGTGCGTTACTGACCGCCAATCACGCCAAACTAACGAAGACAATCCCCGCCACCATTTAGAGTATTGGGATAGATGACGTCCTACCGTGGATTGCTCAAAGAATGAGGATAGCTTCTGGTCATACCGGAAGTTGGCTATGGTTACTTGCCGTTCGGCATTGTATAGGAGTGCGTCAATCCGTTGCCCTGACACAAGCATTTTGACGAAGAGAGCGCGTTCGGCATCATTCAGACGGTTCAACCGCATCGGGCCTTTCAGTTCCTCGTAATTCAAGTTACGGTCGAGGATGAAATCTTTACCTTTACGCACCCATTCTATCCAGCCGGTAGTACGGTTTAAGGCATCTGAATTAACTACCCAATCGCAATGCTGGTCGCCGCCGACAATTGGTATGCGGTTGAGCCAATGTATAAAGGCGTTGTCGGTCATAATGTGCGCCGGAACTGTAATAGCAGCTCGCCATCCATGTTCCTTGAAGCTGTTTAGCTGATCCTTCCCCTGTGCGCCTAATTCACGCGCAATCATACGGCCAAGCAGAACATCATAATCGAGGTCACGTAACATTCTTTCCGAATCATCTGGAAACATAGCCTTGATTTCCGCATCAACCTTTTCGCGCACTTGCTTGAGTGTTCCAAACTCATATAGTTTGACGTAACGTGGATCATTAACCCCGCTGAAAAAGCGTTGAGGCGGCTCTTTCAGCCAAACGCCAAACGCAATAGCCTTCCACAGATTACCTCTGGCCCTGTAAAGCAGGGTTTCCCATACATTCGGCGGAGGCCGCATACCCATCAAATTAGCATACCATTTCTGCAAATAGTTTTGGGTGTATTTGGAAACGATAGGTACGCCTTTGCCAGCGTCTATGGATGCTTTGTTTGCCAGCCTACCATCGGCATATACGCCCGTGATTAACTTGGCGTGGAGGGCGTTTAGCGGCTCACCTAAATAATAATTAACCTCTGTTCGTGCTATGTGGTTGATAAGGTGGATCAATGGGTTATCAACGATTTCGTCCATCGGCCTGTTATCCTCGCGAACCTGTAACGCAGATTGCGACCTTGTGGGCGGGGGGCGGTTATCCTTATAATCCCTGACCAGACTGTGTGCAAATACAACCGCATCATCAACACCGCCCACGTCAGTTTTATTGTGCGGTAAGTAATTTTCATGCAACAGAATGCTGGAATCAGGTGACGCTAAAAACTCGTCACGGGCAATGGTATAAGCATTGTTGGGGCTTGTAGTGGTGCCGTCTTCAAGAGTTCTAAGATAAGCCTCACGTAATGGTGCAAGCAAGACTTCTTGTTCCGGTGTCCACCCTTTAGTTTTGCCATCAACGCAATATCTTTTTGTGCGTAGGTATTTAACTTTAGGGCCTATTTCTTCGTACATATAATCACGCAGATAATCAACTATACCCAACCAATGCGGGTTAATATCTTCTCTCCCCTCCTTGGTTTCTAAGTATCGCTGTATAGCGGCCTTCTGGACTTCATCGCTTTCCAGCAGGTATATGTCGTCTATGCTCGAACCTGCCACCCGCTCTAAGCCTTCCAAAAATGCAATCTTTTTCTTTTCCTGAACGTGCCGTCCACGGTCAACGCCGCGTCCTGCATCGAGAACACCATGTTCGCCAGTAGTGGTTTCAATTTCGCCCATAACGTCAACTGTATCAGATATACCAATCTGCCTTAACGTCAAGTCGGCAACCTTCTTTTTGCGATATTGCTCGGCCATGTTTTTGTTATAAATTTCACTTGCTTTCACGTCAACAGGGTTCGGTGGGATAGCAGGCGTCACTATATTCCGTGGTTTTGCGGTTTCACCTATCCTCTTGTTCTCCGATTCCACGGCAAGGTTTTGGTCAGTCTCGGCGGCGATTACCGGCCTGTTTTGAATGATACTTACGATTTGGACGGCTATATCCGCGTAAGGTGACGGGGCTTTTGGGGCAAATTCCGGTAGTTCCTGTGCCGCCTGTTCTAATGATTCTACAATTCCGCCAACCATATCCGTTTCAGATTTAACGGCCAATGTTACGGTTTCCCCTGTACCTTCAGCGTCAAATTGTTTTTGCACTTCGTTAGATGCTATTTGTGCATCCTTGGCTTCTATTATTGTCGTTCCTGTTTTGCCATCCTTGGTTTTGTAGCGCACTTCAAAAGTTAATGCCCCCTCGCCAGCACCCTTGGTAGGTATTAGGCTTTCGCCTTGTACTGGTATGTATGGTTTGGTGGGTGGGGAGGGGGCAATTGGTTTTAAGGGGGTAGTGGGCGGGGGCGAAATGGGTTCGGCTTGCGCCTTGTTCCAGATGTCGGTGAGTTGGGATTTAGTTTTTATTTGTGATTTATCAAAAACTGCAAAAACATCTCCTCTGGTTAATGGGTCTGCGAATTCCGACACATCCTTAAAAACTATTCCGTCATAACCTTCATTTTTTGCACGTTTAATATATTTGCCTTGGAGGATAGTATCATCAATAACATTCTGTGCTTCTTTTCCCTTAACAACCAAAGGGTTTTTTATGTCTAACTTTGCTTCGAGAATTGGGCCGGGTGTTATTTCTTCATAAATTTCGCCGGATTCATCAAACTTTCCAGTTGCACGTTCTGTAATAACCTCGCCATATTCTCTCGGATATACAAACTGTTCTGCCAAGCCTTCTTCAGATGTAAAAAATATCGCCCCTTTTGTTTCTATGGCTTTTCGTGGGTCAAGTTTTTCGCCAGTTAAAGATACGTCGGATGTTCCATGATAAGCTGTCGGTTGAGCCTCCACGAACTCCTCGGCGGTCTTATACTTCTTGGCTTGCTCGGCGAGTGGCTCTACCTTGCCCTCGGCGGTCGGCTTGGCGGGGGGCTTGGCAGTGGTAATTAAATGTTCCGCATAATCAAGAGCCGCTTTGGACAAATCAGATTCATAAAGAAAACTGCCATCAAGTTTTTGCAAAGCTCTACGCCCGTTTGTAAGCGTTACGACTTTGGCCCCTTTCGGAACTTCGCGCTCAACGTAGTCTTTTTGCGTATCTGGCTTGCGGTTAATAGAGCGGTCTTTATTCAAAACAGACAAGATTTTTCCACGTTGCATTGCGGGCATATCTTTTACATATTGAGTCAGTGGCAAAGCGTCCTCTTTGGCTTGTGCAATTACGGCATCTGCTTTTTCCTTGGCTTCGACTTGAGACCTCATATATTTACCGATCCATTCCACTTCGGCGGGGTCTCTTTCAAGGACAGGAGTTGCCTTCGATTTAGCTATGCGTTCCTCTGGTGTCAATTCTGCGGACGAAACAGATTTCGTTACCAAACCTGCCTCCCCAACGGCCTTGGCGGGCGCAGGAGCCTCGGTCGGCCCCACAAGTGCCTCTAACCCCTGCGCCGTAACCTCATCATTCCACCCTTCTTTCTTGGCCTTCTTCTTCCATGACTTCATCTTGGCCGTCAATTCAGGGTCGTCACGGCCTTTGATGTCCTCGGTAATGGCCTTCACGCGCTCTGCGGCTGTCGGTGGGGCCGGTGGCGGCGGCTCTGCCTTCTGTAACAGGTCTTCCAGACCTTCAGGCGTCAGGCTCTCAAGTGGGATATTAGCGTCATCCAGCACCGTAGCTATGGCCACACGTTGCGATTCTGGTAGGGCTGTGACCGCTGGAGCGTGCATTATCTCTTGGGAAACCACCTGACGGTCGGGTTTGGCGGCTTGAATGAGGCGGGGAGTGGCTATTTCCGTCAATCGCACTCCCTCGGCAGGCGGTAAAGCGGCTTCAGCGGCGGTTATGGGGGGCAAGGTGACGTCGGCTGGCGCAATGGTATCTACTGCTCCGGCTGGGGGTATCGCCTGTCCTGCGGTGACTGGGGCGGCGTCAGGGGCGATTTCAGCACGTTCCTCGGCTTGCCTTATCTGCGCTGACCGGCTCATAACGCTAACCGGCAGACCCAAAGCACCCATTGTTGCGCCTACAGCCGCACCGACAATACCTGCCCGACGTAAATCTTCTTCTTTGGGGCGTTCAATTTTCTGGCCGGTTATCGCTTCGAGTTCATCCCACATCTGGTTGCTTGCCTGACGTTCCAGCCAGCCCTGCGATAATTCTTCCCCGCCTTCACTTAATCCTGTCGTCAAGGGGTCGAGCAACAACTTCCAAATCGGCGTTTTCCTCAACGTCTGGATGGCTGTCTTCCGCATCCCCTTGGTGGCCTTCAAAAACTGGAACATATTGCTGGCATACTCAATTGCGCCCGATGCAGGGCCATACCTTCTCGCATACTTATCGGCCAACATATTCGCCGTTTCTTCGTCAACACCCAAGGCACGCATCTCCTGCATACGTGACTGCTTGAATGCGCCAGCTTCGGTTAATCCGGCACTTGCCATACCTGTTAATGGCCCGCCAAGCATTGCGCCGATTGCCTTGCCCTTTGGCCCTGCAACCGCACCAATGCTACCACCAATGCCACCGCCAATTTTCGTGGCAATTATAGCGTCAAAGATTTGCGGGGAGTTTTGCAGGAATCCATACCAACCTATCTTCGGTAGTTGCTTGATAATTCCCCAAGCATCGCTCATATCTAACTGACCGCCAGTAAGGTTGCTCACCATCTGTACGGTTTCGGGGTCGGCAAGGGATTCAACCCAATCGCCAGCCGCCATCAATGTTTCGTCAGGAACGAGGGGAATGGTGGAAACTCCGTATAATCTCCGGCCAACGTATTGAGTAATTCCGACGCCAAGTGCCGCCGCGCTCTTGCCTATAATGCCAGGTTCGTCCAACTTCCGCTTGTAATCATCCTCTGCCCTGCTGGTTTCGCCTTCTTGTGGGGCGACAGGCTCCGGCTGTGAAGGTATCGCAGTTTCCTCCGGCACTCCCTGGGAGTCTTTCAACAATTGCTGAATGTCTGACGGTGCTTCCGGTTCAGCTTCTTTTTTCGCAGGGGCAGGAACAGGAGCCGCCTTATCCGCGCTACTCAACAGTTGTTGTAAGTCCGTAGGGAGTGCTTCCTGCGGTGCGAGTGGAGTTACAGTTAAATCATTTGCACCCACAACAGGGTTAAAAGGATTGATAGTGGTTGGCATTATTCTTTATGCTTTCCTTTTTTGCTCGGTATCTTAAACCCATTTTCCGTCTTTTAAAATATGTTTTATTCCATCAGGAGTAATAACACTTGTCGTCCATTTTTCATCTTTTTTGGTTTGAGTATATTTATTTCCTTTATAACTAGCCGTCCACACTCCTGGGGATTCTTCTTGGAAGATTTTACCTTCTGCTGCACCCTCTACTGCAAGTTTTTTACCTGGAGGCAGGTCTTTTTCAAGTGCTGGTTGTTCGCTGGGTAACAACGCCCATTCTGCGGCTGAACCACGCCCTGTATCTGATTCCGTTACCTGTTTGGAAACTGCCTTAGTTTCAGCCGAACCGCTAACCCGAATCAACGCATCCCTGAGTTGTTGACGTTGTGGTTCCGTTATATCAGTTCGTAATATTGCCGCTCTTAGCTTGCCAGCCAATTCCTGACGTTCTGGTGAAAGAGTTGGCGGGGCTTCGGTAATGGGTTCCTTGGCTGATGGTTGATACCAACTCCCTGAACTTCCCGCCCGTGATTTACCAACCAATTTAGTGCCAGCCACTTCCGTTTCCTTGCCAAACGGATCAACGCTTGGTATGGCCTTATCGAAAAGCGGCTCAACTAAGAGCGAAAACTTTTTAGCCAACGCATCCCTATCTTCGGGTGTTAAGTCTCTGTGCGATTTGATTATATCCATCTGACCTATCAGTGTATCCAATCTATCAGCATCGCTCATCCCTGTCATGTTTATTGCTGGCCCCTTCTGGTAACGCAGGCGAGCTTCCATCAATTCGATGTTCTGCCTAAGTACGTTTGCCTTTTCGGATTTTAATTGACTACTGTGCATTCCGGCCAAATCCGTTTCAGCTTTAACCAGTCGGTTATAATCCAAGTCACCAGCAGCAGGAACGGGAATAAATGCTTGGTCGTTTTCGAGTGCATCCTCAATCTCTTTTCGCACCGAACTACTCTTGGCAACCTTCACTTTTTCTACGGCACGTTTAGCCTTTGCTGTATCTTTTTCTTCCGTATTAAGAGCACTGTATCTCCGCGCCTCATCTTCCGTTCTGAATGTTTCATCCACGTTAGCCGTTCCATCTTCAAATGCGGGGAACAACTTATCTTTGGCAAGCTCTTTCCTCTTCTTATCTTTGGCAAGATTGACGCTTGCATGGCCTTTGGTCATTACCGCCGAAAAGTCATTACGCGCCTTATCAAACTCAGGGCTTGTGGGCTTACCGGAATCCATCAAGGCAAACTGATTGGCAATCTCATTCTGGAATGCGGGATTGTCGCCAGCCCAACTTACCATGTGCGCCTTGAATAATTCATCAACCTGTGCGCCTGTAATGTCAGCGTTCATATTGACTTGAGCAAGTGTGCGAGCAAAGTTTGGCATATCTCTTAGCATTACCTGTTCTTGGCCTTTAGTCTGATATTGCAGTCTAACGCTTGCCAAGGCCGTCATGTTACTGCTGATACTCTTCCACATATTGCCGTATGCCACGCCCTTGTCTTTCTGCGCCGAAATGCTTTGGTCTTCTGCGGCGTATCCGACAGCAACATTTACCCTGTTACGCGCCGTATTTTCTTGGAGTTCACGCATGGCTGGCTCTGCGCCTGTGGTAACGTATTCCTGTGCAAGCGAACCTACTGCCGCCGCTATACTTTCCTGCGCCTTATCAGATAAATCCTTATCGGCAATGGCGTCCTTATACACTTTGGACGCAACTTCATTGATTGTCATATCTGGGTTTTCGCTGATAACGTCATTGAATGCCTCACGGCGTTCCTCAATTTGCGTGGAAGTGGTTGCCACGGCCTCTACTTCACGGCCAACAAGTTGACGCATTATGCCCTGCGCTCCACCAAGGCTTTTCACGATCCGCTGGTTTTCAACTGCCTTGCGGGTTTCTATGGTGGCGTTGGTATCATCAAGAACCTTGTCCATTACCTTAGGGTTTGTGCGGTCAATAGTTGCCGCGCCTTCGCCTCTCTCAATCTGGCCTTCAACTACTGCGGCTCCCAACCGCGCATCCAGTTTGGCGGCTTCCGATGGTTCGGACGCATCCTTTAACGTCAGGATATTCATGGCCGTTGACACCTGCGTAGCCTTAATTGACGCTTCCGTTTGACGATACTTCTGGGAATCTATCTGCTGTTTGAATTGCCGACTACGCTGGGCTTGGAGTTCATCTCTCCGGTTACGGAGTTGGCTTTCAACGTCCTGTTCCCACTCATTGAAACGCTTGCGGATTTCTGGGCTTGTGGCGTGGGTTTCAGCTTGACGCCGCATGAGTTTCCTTTGGCCGGGAGTGAACATCTCAAGGCCACTGATACCCGCTGGCAAACGTGCCTTGGCCGCCGCCGCTTCGGTTGCATTTGTCGAACGAGCCGCAATCATATCGGCATAAACGTATGGGTCAACGCTGATACCAGCCGGAACCCCCGAAACATACTGCTTGGCAATGGAGCTAATATCGGCATCCGAAACGAACCCTTGGGTTTCATTTATCAAATCCATAGGTATTTCCGGTTCGGCTTGAGCCTCTGCTTGCGTTAATCCAGCCTCTTCAAACGGCAATTCTGGTAGTCCAGGCGTTGCAGTAAATGGCCTTTTGGCTGTTATACCTTCCCTGAATGACTCCTGTTCGGCCAAGCGTGCTTGTTCACGCGCCTGAAAGCTGGCAACGTCCTCACCTTCAATCGTTCCTGTAGCGGCGGGTGTTGGCTGGCGGGCAATATCCTCTTCAAATGTAGTGTCGGGTGTTGGCAAAACCTGTTGCTGGGCTAACCTTGCAGATGCGGCATCTGATATTCCCGGTGTGCGACTTTGAATCAACTTCTGCTTCTGGTCAACTATGGACGCCATCTTGCGCTGTTGCACGTCGGCGGGAGCCTCAAACTCTTCGCCAGCAGGCGTGAATATGCCCGTGGGTTTCGGCTGACGGTCAGGGAGCGGCTCACGCTTCATTAATGCCTCACGTTTCTTGCGCTTAAGTTCAACATCGTCAAGTGCGTTACCAAACGGTTCATGTCTGAATGTACGTGCCATAATTCACCTCTTGGTCTTTATTATCCTATTGTGGTTAGGTTGTCAATCGTTAATTTGCTATCATCCCTGACGGGCGTTACCAGTATTTGTTGGTGCAGTAATAGAAAACAAAGTTAGACCCAAAAACAGTATTTGTTTCATAAGTCCCGTTTGTATAGAAACCGCTTGGAGTTGGGCCGTAATATGTAGTATATCTTACTTGATTTACATTACCTTTTGCACCGGGATAACTGCATACTTCAGGAAGCGCAATTCCTCCAAATTCAGCACTGTACTCCCAACTCGACAGACTATTGGTTACATCAATTATTACCACCCACTCACCTTCCGCACCTATTGCTCCTTGATCCGACCATACCCCATAAGCAACTGAGCGAGCTTCCACAATTACGGAGTGTGACCTGTCGTTTGTGTATGGCCCAATTTTATAGTTCCCCTTAGATGCACTCGCCACAGAAAGTATTCCATAGTCATCCCAAGAGTAATCATAATCTTGGGCGTACCAAGTAGATAGTGGTCCCCACCCAGCAGAACCCTCGTAAGGCCATGGGGCAAAATCTGCTTCTATATCTGCTACCACGTTGCTCCAAGTAAATCCCATATAATGACCGCCTCCAGAATAGGCGGTACCATCCCACCCCGGCGTAAGCCCTGGCGGTGCCGGAGCTTCGTACCACACAAACACTACATCCCCCGTCACCATCATGTAACTATTGCTGGAAATCTGGAGCGCATTCAAAAACTTATACCGCTCTTGCCACGCCACAAGGTAATTCCGCCAAGCCCATGGACCGTAGGTTGCCGCATTGGTTCCGATGGCCGGGATTGCCGTAAAGTTCGTACCATCCCCAAGGTTCAAAGAAGCCATAATACCGGTCGCCGTCAACGGCTCAAACGTGATTGGGTCATTGTAATATGGTGCAAGGGCGATCATCGTTGCGTCCAAACTTACTTTCATGGAAAGGTCATCGCGCCATTCGATAGAATTTGTGACGATAACGCTTGCCCCGTTTGTATCTGTCCATGTCCTGACAATGGATGGCAACGCCACGGGGTAAACACCGTCAGCAGTTTGCAATCCCAAGCACCGTTCAACAATCGCAAGCGTAACTTCGATTCTGTCATGCAATGTGATACGGCGCAAAATAGGGTCGGCCATAAAGATAGTGCCTGTGCCGATGGTCAGAAGCGCCAATACCTTCCATCCGTATTTTAGGCTGGTGGTTGCTATGCTCATATATTCCCTGCCGTGGCCCCGGTAATATGGATGTGATTCTTTCGGATGTTGTAAATCTCATACCCTGTCGGCATAGGCGAAATCATTGCCTCAATCCATGAGCTTGAGCCGTCAGCGCCGATTTGCAGAAAATCGTAGTCGTTAGTGTTTTCACCGGGAGTATATTCGATACCGCCGATGTAGATATGGTCATAGTCAATACCACCGCCACTTTCAACAGAAGTTTCCCCAGCCCCCGGATGATAACTCGGACTGGGAGCAGACGCCGACTCCAAGTCTTTTATCTTGTTGAATAGAAATTCATTGTCTGGTGTAATTGATTCATCCATAAGATCACTAAAAAGATATTGTACCAACCGCAGTCCACGATCCAAAAACTATCTGAGTTACTTTTTTACATTTCCACTGGTTGCCGTCATGTCCCGTCCAACCACCCGGCAAACTTCCGGTATAATCATCATTGTTATAATTCTCAGTAGTATTCCAGTAAATGTAGAATGTAATAGTTTTCTTCCGATACTTTGAGCGGTCGTCTTTCCAGTCCAAACCTATCTCAGTATATGGCCCGTAAGAAGCCGCCGACGCCGAAATCCAAAAGGTATTTATGGCGCGTTTAACAATCGAATAATTAAACAAATCCACAAACTGTGTAGTTGATTTTTCTACTGAATTATCAGTGGTGGAATCGAGCGAGGCGGCAGCAATGGCAGTATTATATTGAGCCGCTGTGCATAAAGTTCCACTCCAAAAATAAGTAGTTCCATTCCGGTCAGCATACGACCCCGACACTTCTTGGCTCTCCGCCGTGCGAGTTGACTTGTCGTAATCGTACTTATTCAAAGCGTTGAGTGCGCCGGTAACGGAAACATTAATCCCTGTTGAGTTTTCCGCATCTGGTATGGCGGCTGAATCCTGTTTGCGTTCAACCACGGTTGCGCCATTGGCATCATCTTCCGACGTAAATGCAGCAACCTCAACTTCCGTGGCCGCTTCTACCCAATTTGCAACCCTCCACTTACCACCGCCAAGATATTGCCTGTGCCGATACTTGAGCACATAGTCGTCTGTAACGCCTTCTGTTAGCGCGGCAGTCCAGACCGTGTCCAAATTAGCACTCAATACCACCGGCCAGATGCGTTCCTCTGTGGCACGTTGCGTCCCTATTGCCGGAAATGCGCGAATAATAACCGCAGTTTCCGACTTTAGAGTTTGTTGCTTTTCGATTGATGCCTCACCTTGGCTACGTTCAGTCATGCGAATACTATCAAGAGCGTAATCAGTATCGGCAATTGCAGCGGCTACTATTGCAGCAGCATCGGCTACTGGTACACCCGTCGCCTGTTCGGTCTTGGATTCACCAATTACTCCCGGATTTTGTATGCCCATTTGAACGTAATTAGGTGTCGCATTATCCCAATCAGGCGTGCCCTCTTTGAGTCCGCGCATCATAAACGTACCGTTGCCGTTCAAGCTGACCTGAATACTACCCTTCATGGGATCGCCAAGGAATGTCTGCAAGGTGCTGAATATAGTGTCAAGGTCAGCATACGCTATTTCAGGGTATTCATTGACAGTAACCAGCATCGTAGCTTCTTTTAGCCCATGCGGATTGAATGATACCTGTGTTTGATACTCGGCAACGGTGTAGGAATCAGGCTTTTTACTTAACTTCTGGCGGATAATCCCCGTCTTATCACCCGCATCCTGACCGTTGGCACTCTGAATGGTGTCGCCAGCATCCACGGCATAGGGGGCTGTACCAGCCAAGGCGAGCGCAACAGCAGTAGCCAAGGCATCCTTATCCGTCAGATTTATGTCAATCCACAGGCGTTCCTGTGCCTCTTGGTGGAATTGCGAAGGCTTGACTGATGAAATAGACCCTAACGCTCTCGGTGCAGCCTCTTTCGTGCGCCAATTATAGGTAATATCTGCTGACCCGTGTCCATTATCGTTATCGGCAATATCCAATATAATGACATCGGCCAAAGCATTTATGGCATCTTTGACCGTATCAATTTCAGCAAAGGGAACATTCAAATAAACCGTAGTGGCACGGGTGACAAGACCAAAGGCGTGAGTGTAAACCTGTTGGTGAACCGCGCTGGTATCGAATGGCGTAACTTGCACCTTGGAAATCTGCTGAACAACTGCCAACGCTAATTTCCATTCAATGATATTAACGATGTCCACTTTATACCCAACATCGCATGTCGTCTGAAGTGTAACGTAAAGGGCATCGGCGGTCGTCTTGTCAAGCCCAAGATAATGATAGGTTATCCGTTCACTTTCAAACGATGGAAACTCAATGCGTACTTGCTCGGCACTTGAATCGCCTTTAGTCATCATCGTCCGTATCACATTAGCCGAACCAGTGCCATTGTAATTATGCCCAACCCGCACAACAGTATAACCACTCGGAGCCGTGGAAAGCGTAGTCATCGCGGCGGCCAAATCGTCATCCGGTACGCCCAACCACAGCGTCGTGCGGATAACACCGCTTGTAATCAGTTGCAGGTATTCTTCCTCGGTTGTCGTTCCGTTGTCGGCTGATACCGTACCGACAAATAGCTTGTCCTGCGTTTGAACGATAGTGGCAAACCCGCCAGTGGCATCCGTGGAATCAACAAGTGCTGAAACCTTGTATCCTGCTGTTGCCGTTCCAAGCGTAGTCTTAAACGCCTCAAGGCTGGTAAGGGCGATATGCGAATAGGTATTGACAATCTGATTGGCGGCAAACGTAGGATGGCGCGTCTGGTGTTCCCATTCCTGCGAAAGCGTTCCTTCCCAAGTGTTCGTGTGCGTTAGAACCTGGATGTTGAACGAGCCGTCATCTGCCTTGATTGCCTTGGCATCAATTACATCCGACGTAAGCGCAATTGTGTCACGTAAGGTTTGGGCGTAAACAGGATCAATCCAGCGATATTCCCAAACGTAAATGTTCTTCTCTGACGTGGTATCATGGGCGAATGGAGATAGCAACGCCTTGTCGTCGCTTAGGAGAATTGGCGTCGGCAAATCTTCATCTGATATTACGAGGTTCTTCGCAAGTGTCTGCGTGATTATGCCGCTACCATCCGCCGCCCTTGAAGGTTTGCTGGAAAGTATGCGCCACTTCAAATCGCTTGGAGTAGTTGCCGGAGCGACAATCGGGCCGTCATAAGTTTTCCCTTCAATCACCGGATTGGTAACATACTTTGTGGACTCAATAGACTCTATCATATCCCCTATTTTTGTAAAATCTAACGCGACGTATTGACGTTGCAAAAACCGTTCGGGTTGCAAAGGGATATTGTCGCCGCCGACCAATCGCGCTTCCGAATCAATGAGAGAAGTCGCCCAGCCAAAATTGAGCGTCTGAACAATCGTGCCAGTTTCTTTAGTGTCTTCCGTCGTTTCCACCAATGTTGACCGCCACGTACCCGGATATGTCAAGCCGTTCACAAGTGGGTTTTTTACAAAACAACATCGGGCATTGGCAGGATTTTTAACACTCGCACGATGACGAATTACTTCGGCCAACTCGGCGAGATAGAGACTGTTTATTTGCGTCCATTTTCGCTTGATAATGCGCTCGGAATTGATAAGCCCGAGCGCTCGCTGGCCTTCATCAGCCCAAGTAGCTTTTTGTTCAGAAATTTGTTCCAAGTTCGCCATGATATTATGCTTTGTTATTTAGAAGTTTATTTTACGTGACCGCCAATGATTTTGCCCTTTTTCCCGATTCCGATATTTTCCTTTTATGTTCTTGAGTAAGATGCTTGCCAGACCAATACCAAATTTTTCTGTTTTTCGCCAATTTTGATATTTTTTGTTTTGTTGTTTCAGAATGATGTCGCCCAAGCCAATAATAATTTGTTCTACCTTTTAATGTTTCTGATATTCTGCGTTTTGTTTCTTCTGAACGAGGCTTACCTATCTTTGCTCCTGAAAGTTTTCTCTTATGTTCTTCAGAAAGCTTTCGCCCTTCATGAGATTCACTCATTTTCCCCCGTGTTTTTCCGGAAGGATGTTTTTTCCATTGATGATTCTTGGGGCCTTTTTGTGCCTCCGACATTCTTCGTCGTGTTTCTTCGGAACGATGCGTTCCTGTTCTCACCAAAGACATTTTGCGTCGTGCATCTTTCCCATGTTTATACCCCACTACTCCCTCACCACCAATTGTCGTATTAACCAAATCAACACCTTCATCGCGAAAGTATTTTATCCAAGCACGTTCTGCGTCGCTTCCGTTTCCTTCTACTTCTCCAACCAAAAAGATTGACGGCCATTTTCCGCGAGACATAACACTGCGTATCCAACAACACCGATGATCCATTGCTCCATTCTTTGCTTCATACAAATGAGCTCGCAATCTACACTGTAATGCTCTCATCGTTTTCCCAATATATCTAATATTCCCGTTCTCGTCTTGTAGAGAATATATTTTTGTTTTCATGCTCAATATCCCATTAACGAAAGTTTGTTTGGAGTGCTTCGCGTTCGGCTACTACTTGAAAACATCGAGTTTGGCCGCATTATCGGCACTTCGGGTTCCAGCGATTTCATCCTTCCCAAAGCCTTATCGTAATCTTCGGTCATCCTGTCGGCTTGCCAGTCGCGCTTTACCATTGATAGCAACTTCTGTTCAGCCTTTATCCTGACAGCAGCACAGTCACCAGGCAATTCTATTACATCTTCGTCCCTTGCCAACGGCAACGGTGTCTTGACGTAAGTGATTTCAACGTCAGTCGGACTTATCGCAACAGCCGATGGCCCTGAAAATGCCAGCACCGGCGTTCCGATAGGTCGTATTGAGAATATCGCCTGACTCTCGCTCACACCACGGAAGTAATCGGCTAACGTAATTGACGAAGTGGATGTCCACGCGCTTATCTTGTACAGGCCAGCATTAGACCCAATGCGGATGTACTCGTCGGCGCAGGTTGTCGCAGGAAACTCGGCTGTGGCAGTAACCGCCGTCCCGTAATCGGCAACCACCAACGTAGTCCCTGACGCCAGCACGGTTGCTACTGGCGTATCCAAGTACCAGTTATAATTGAACGCCGAATACACGCTCTTGCCGCCAACAAAATTGTACGGCTGTTTGTTTTCGTCAATGACACGCAGTATCCGCAGGCAATCGGCTGGCACGATATAAACATCATCCGTTAGTGTTACGGTTTTCTTTAACTGTTGCCAAGGATATGAGGACACCACTTCTTGATACGACTCGTTTAACTTGGATAGCAATGTCTTTTTCCATACTGCGTCCGCAGTTGTACGAGGATCATTCAGGCTGTTTGCAACTTGGTCTAATAATATTCCACAAGGGATCATGGGTTCACCTCTTTAGTTTTGTTTTATACTGGCCCACCGCAACCGAACCCGGCGTTGAGTAGCGCACGGCTTTGCTGAACGGTAGGACGCAAATCATATTCCGTTGGCCAGATGATACGCCTCATGTCACGTTCAGCCGCTTGTGCCTGACCCAGTAGATTGCCGGGACTGATACTTTCCCCCGGCGTCCATCGGGCTTCCCATAACACGGCATCAATGTTTGGCATCCCGCCGTCAGGGATTGCTTGTAGATGACTAACCACGTAGCGGTCAGGAGCATAGTGCTTGATCAGCCGGACAAATTCGTTGTGCCGATCACGGTCAAAATACTCGTTGGATTCCAAACCAATGCAGTATCCAGACACATACGGGCGCGTGTGAGCAATTAACAAGGAAAATGCCCTATCATGGACGGCCATCGGCGCGTTGCGGATCACAGCGTTGTCTACCTCGTCGCAGAAAAAGCACGGCCAGAACGCACCGCCAGCCTTGGCAATCATCTTGGCAGTTTCCTCTAATAGTGTCAACTGCCCCATGTCCGCTGTACCGCCCCACTTGTCTGTGAAAAAGCTCACCGGCGCGTTCTTATCCATGTTCGACATTAGGGCTATCATCGCATTCCCACCACCGGCCACAATTGAGTTTGTGCAAGCGTTGCGGTAATCGTTCCCAAAAATACGGGCAAAGTACGACCAGCTTGACATTATCTGGCCGTGGAAATCGAAGAACAGGTTTGTTTTTGGTGGCATAGGTAACTGCGGAGCCGGGATACTGCCAACGGCTTGTACGGATTTAATCATTTTTCCTTCCCTTCCATTCATTCCAAACCCACTTCGCAACAATCACGGCAACACCCAACGCAAGTACCGCCGCCGTGCCACGGGGGTCTTGTGAGATGTAGTCTATCGCCGCTTTCGATGCAACGTGGATGATGTTTGTCACTTGCGCTTTGCCTTCCCGCGTTTCCGCAGCTTGCGGATAATTTTCTCCACTGCCCACCAATCGCGTAGGTTTCGGAACAGGTCTATGATTATGTTCATTTTGCCCTCTTAGTAAATGGGTGTCCGGCTTTACGGTGTTTGCGCCAGCCATACCAGCCGCCTATCCGTAACCCAATCCACCGCACCCAAGACCGAATAGGATGTGAAAAATCCTGTAGCGCCATGCGAAACCAAGTATCAGCCCACGATCTTGCGTCATGTTCGCTCGTAATAATTTTAGGCAGAAACGGATTTGACGTTCCTAAGTAGTACAAATAATCATGCCCCACGCCAGCCGGGTGTTTCATTCCCAGCGCATAGTCCGGCACAAGCGTAATGCCGTCAGAATACTTCTCGTAGCCATTGGCATACGCGGCGGTGATAACCTGGGACACGACCTTGCGCGGCTTCACCTTTTTGAGAATTGCCTTGATTAATTTTGTGTGGTTGTCGCTCATGACATCCCCATCCTCTCCGCTTCCTCTTTCAACCGCCGCCGCTCTGCTACCAGCTCCATCAACTCGCGGCTCTCCGCGATGTGGTTGTTTGTGTCGCTAATCTCGATGACAACTTCTACCTTATTGGCTACCGCACGGCAGGCGCAGTCGGAATTACAATATGATGTGTGGCAATAACGCATTATTTCACCAGTCTCGTAAACACAAAGTCCACCATCTGAACAATCACCGCAACACAAAGCGCACCGCTAATCCAGGCTATGAGGCCGAGCATTCTCTCGCCTCTGTCAAGACGCGTCTGGTGACACGGCTTCCCGTTGTCAATGAACAGGCCGCGATGTATCAGATCAATTTTTCCGTCAGTTTTTTCAAGACGTTTATCAAGCTGATCTTGCGTCACGTATTGTGGTTCGGCCATATTATCCCTCACCCTTCTGTGTTGTCCGTTTCAGGTTCATCACAATCACCGCCACGACAACCGCCATTGTCACCAGCGGAAGCGCGACACATATTATTGGTAGATAGTCATTTGGTGTCATAGTTCCTCACGGGCCACGGCAGGGCCACACGTAATACGCAGTAACCTTACGGCTGGCGTTCACGTAGCCGAAGCGCAGGAGCACGTACCACGCGTGGTTCGTACTGTCCGCGTCCGTAGTGCCCGACCAGTAGTAACTCGATTGAATACTTGTAAACGGATGCCCCAGCGGTAATGCAGGATCATTCGCGCTTGGATATTCGTCAAGCAGTCCGTTCGTTGCGCCCTGAACCTCGTCCCGGCTAAACTCTGTCATGCTCGGCAATCGCCAATCGCTGTATGTGGCATGAGTGAGATTAGAACAATACGTTATCGCATTTGCCCAATCCATTGTGCCGCCAACATTCGCATCCCGCGTCCACATCAACCCGCTATCGTTATCCAACACCACGTCTTGGTTCGTATTAAAAATCGTGAACCGGCCATCGCAGTAATTTGTGTAGGTCGTCGGTACTGCCTCCGTCGCCACCCCCCTGACACTCCCCGCGCCAGCACCCCGCACGTCACCCGCACCCGTGCCTTTGACGATCACGGTCTGCGCGTGGAGGGCGGTGCAAGTCAGGGCTAATAGGATTGTTAATAGGTGTTTCATTTCAATATCCACCACGGACGGGCCACACGTAATACGCAGTAACCTTAGTGAAGTAGAACACGCGGCCGCGGGACAGGAGCACGACCCACGCGAAGTCCGTACTGCCCGCGATCGTAGTGCTCGACCAGTAGTAGTCCGACTGGACGCCCGCAAATGGGTGCTCCGAAGGTAGGGCGGGATTGAATTTACTCGCATCAATCAGACTGCGTAGTTCTTGCCAATTCGGCAACCGCCAGTCCGTGTAGCTGCCATAGTTAAGGTTGTTGCAGTTGGTCACCGCAGCACCCCAGTTCATAACACCCCACATATTCGCATTCCGCGCCCACATCAAACCCGTGAGGTTATCTATCACGCAATTCGTATTCGCTTGCACCGTGAATCGAGTTACGGGCCATGCTATGCCTTTTTGCAAATTGCCATCATCTTCTGCGGCATAAGAGTTGATCTGCCCCGTCTTTGGCAACGGGCAGGGATACGGCGTTCCCGTCGTGCGCGGATAAACCACGACATCGGCGGCGTGGAGGGCAAATGCGGAAACCAGGATTGAGATTGCGGTTATGATTTGTTTATTCATGGTGTGAACAATATCCAGTAATTAGTCGTGTCGGGGGCAAGCCAATACACCCCATTGGTTCCATTCAAATATCCGCTATACATTTTTACCGCGTTCGTTCCCATCGTGATTGCATTCGTGCCGTGTATAGTTTCGCCAGTGAGCGTCCCACCAGCCTTCGGCAACGCCGCCGCCGCAAGTGCCTTCGTGTTCGTGTAGGCGTTGGAAACTATAAGGTCGGCAGCAATGGCAGCGTTTGAAACAATCGTGCCGACTGAATCAGCATAGGAGAGCGCAGCATTGGAAACTGTCGTACCCACAGAGTCGGCATAAGCCAAAGCCGCATTGCTGACGACAGTTCCTACGGAGTCGGCATACGCAAGGGCAGCATTTGAAACGATTATGTCACCCGCCCCAAACGCATTGCTAACAATCGTCACCGTGGCTTTCGTGGCGAGGGCGGGTGCGCCGAAGTACACGTGCGTACCACTCACACGCATGACAACATTGCTCTCACCGTCGAACGATACCGTGTTGGTTTCCTGTATGCTGTCGAGTGCCACCAAATGCGCTTCCACGTTGGCGTCTGCGGTGTAATTCGTCGCCGTGAATGCCACGTTGATTCCGCTGGCGTTGGTCGTGCCGGTGCCGCCTGCCCCTGCATTCGTCACACACCCGCTCAAGAGGCGTGTAACGGGGTCATAGGTCAGATAGTTGCTGGAACTGGCAACGGAGGTGAAGTTGGTCATGGATTGCAGGATGGAAGAATACGTCAGGTTGCTATATGCAATCGAATGTGGCTCATTAGTGATTGCCGCCGCCGCGTGTGCTTTCTCTGCCGCCGTCAAGTGCTGGATGTCCGCGCTCTCGTTATTCGTGTGGGCGGAAAAAGCAACATCAATCACACCTACCGTGCCGGTTGTGGCGTAGGTGGCGTCAGATTGAACCTTCGTATAAACATCGGTTACACCATATCCGCCAACACCAATAGTCGTCGGCGTGCCAGTCATCATGGCCCAATTTAAGAGATTCGTAGCCCAGTTACCCCAATTCCAAGCTATGAAAGCGTAATTTGTAAATCCGGCATTAGCCGTTATCTGCGTCTGTAGCGTATTCGTGCCGATGAAGTTTGTGGCGGTACTGGCATCGGACGCGCCCTGCGTCCATGACTGCGTATCACCCTCGCTAATGGCGTAGGCTACAGATGCGGTGAATACGGGGTCAACTTCTGCACGGACTACCGTTCCTGTTACAAACGGCACGTCGTTGTTATAATCCGACAGGTTTGTGGATGAACTCGCAAGGTCGTCATTATACTCGGATAGGTTCGTCCATGCACCTGCCTCGCCAGTTTTTATAAACCCATTTGTAGTGGGGATAGTCGGTGGGTTTGTAATCGTGTTATAATTAGGTTCATCCCACGGACGGGCGTTGGTCAGAGCGACAAGATAATCGGCATCGTTTGTCGCCACCGCCCCGGCCTGTGCTGCTGTGACTTCGTGTGGATTGCTGGTATCCGCGATATGTGCCGCAGGATTAGTCAATATCGCTCCATACGCTCGTATAACCCCGCCGACGTTGAGATTTCCGGCAGCATTGACAGGGCCGCTTGTGGAAGCCCTCACGTATATATTCGACGCATTGCATAGCGACAAACCAGAGCCATCGAGTTTTATCACTAAATTACTTCCAGTATCTTCAAAGGAGAAATAGTTGCTGTAATTGTTGACAGCAGTATGCGGCCCAAGCGTAAACCCAGCAATCGAAAGCGTGGAAGTTCCACTTGCCCCGACCTTGCTGTAGCCGTAAACGTAAGTCTTTCCAGACACCAGCGCAGTAGCGCCAGTGTAAGCCACCGTAGTCAACGAGCCGGTATAAACTCCTTGCGTCAGTCCTGATATATTCGCGTCCAACTGAGAGCGATCAGCAACATAGAGGGAAGTAAAGATATTCGTGGCAGAAGTTATAAATCCTTGTCCAGACCAATCGCCCCACCCATAAGCAGTAATCCCATAGGCGGCTTGTGCCAACAAAGAGGCATTAGTCGCTGGCTGTGTCGTAATTCGGAAGGTTTCATTTGACCCAATCCGAGATTCAAACTCCGTATTTGTAGTAGCCTGCGCCGTCACATGAGCGTTATACGTTACCAGTGAAACATCGCTTGTGCCATTCGCGGTAATCGCCGCCAGCAATGCCGCGTTCGTGGCCACCTGATTCGTCCGGAAAGTATAGACCTCGGTATTGGTCGCGGCTTGTGCGGCTACATGGGCGTTATAGGTTACAAGCGATACGTCGCTGGTCCCGTTAGCCACTATTGCCGCCAATAATGCCGCATTGGTATTGGCCTGGGCTGTTGACAGGGTTTCCTCGGCTGCAATACGGGATTCATAGTCAGCGTTAGTGTTCGCCTGTGCGTCAAACTTCGCCTGGAATACCACACTGGTTGCGTTGGCGGATGCGAGGTTGACGGTGATTTGGTCTTGGAGATTATTTGTCGAAAAATCCGACCAAGGGACTTGCCCAATATTTTCGATAATATCCCAATTACAACGATTCAGCAAGTTTAACGATCCGGTTGCTCCCGAGGATGGAGATTTCAAAACGTGTATCACACCCTGCCCAGTGGTTATTTTTGTGCT
>Ga0307929_1000968_pt1 | contig 24573 bp, 19 predicted proteins | sample AceLakmetage1330_FD_203160 | JGI IMG/M metagenome (GOLD analysis project Ga0307929, IMG submission 203160) | Saline water microbial communities from Ace Lake, Antarctica - #1330 | ecosystem: Environmental > Aquatic > Non-marine Saline and Alkaline > Saline | place: Antarctica: Ace Lake...
CAGAACTTTTACTTCCTGCACCTACTCCCGATGGATCTAAAGCAAAAAGACAACCTGTTGGAAGAGGGTTACTTATACTACCACCAGGTGTATCCTCCCACTGGGTTGAATCCTTGTGACACATGAGTTCGTTCATAACCTTGTAAAACGGTTTCATTGCCGTTTCACCAACATCAACCGGAGTTTTGAGCATTGCTTCTAATTGTCCGACTCCTTTATCACGGAGGGTGCTATCTGGAATTGAAAATATTGTAATTGTTCCCAGATGAACCGCATCAAGAACAACTTTAAATCCTAGCAATGAAAAATTAATAGCAACCAATGCCAAAATTATTTTTGGTAATTTTTCCTTGATCGTCCATGTTGATCCTTCACTCAGTGAAGAAAAAAGATTCGCAAACGCAAGAAAAAGAAGCACCAAGACAAATCCTATATTGGTAATATTCCTGATAATTACCCACATCGGACGAATCGATGACATTGGAGCTGGTGCTGTTAAAAATTCTGTTCCTATGAGATCTCCTCCATAATTAAGGAATATCAATGAAAGGAATGTAAAAATATTTACAAATATTGAAAACAACTGCGCAAAGGCTTTCAGTTGTTCATTCGCCCCAGCCTCTTGCGCAAAAGCAATCGACGGATCTATACAATGTCCCAGTACAAGCGCAATGGCGAGTGCAATCAATGTTTTAGGAGATATGAGTTTTCGTAAAAATTTCATAAATGTATATCAATCTCCTTATTATACCATGAAATACAAGAGATCACAAGTGTCTTTCCCCTCTTTTTTACTATTTCGTTCCTGTTTCATCTTTCCCAATCAATAAAAGTTCAGTTACTGTTTTTAATACAAAAGTTCTTCGTTCTCCATCTTTCTTTGAAGTATCCTTACAAAGTTCTATTTCATTTTTAGTAACACCTAATGTTTTCATTGCAGCGAATATTTTTGATTGTTTCCCCAAAAAGTCTTTTAAAACTTTTTCCCAAGCCTTCTTTTTCTCTGGATTATTTTTCTTAACATCTTTCCAAAAAGCAGAAAGGCTCCCTTTCTTTGCGAGTTTTAGTTCAATAGAACTTGGTTCATCTTTCTGAAATGAAATATAAGCATTACTTGCCTCCTGTAAGGAGGTTAATGCTGTTTTTGCTGTTTTTGCTTTTTTTCTTTTTTCATCATCTATTCCTTCTTTTCCCATTTCTGGTCCTCTTTTTTTAGCAATATCAACGTCAGCAACTCCTTTTACACACTCCCAGAATGCATCCTGTGTTTCGTTAATTCCCGAAAGGTTCTCTCCCAAGTCTTCTGTTAAAAAATGATTTTTCTTCATGTTTTCAATAACGGCTTTCTTTTGAGCAGAAGACAATTTCAATAAGTTTTTTCTTTGAACAGCATTCAAAACACTCATCCCTCCCAATGCTGTTAAAATCTTTTTCCAATGTTTTGCTGGGTTTTTCTTTGTAAACAAATCTACGAGATCCTTCTTTGATTCTTCTCTTTTTATGTCATAGCTTTCTTTTGGTGTTCGATTCTTTTTTTCTTTTCTATTTTTAATAAATCCATGAACACCTTTCGATACTCCAACGGCTGTATAAAGAACTCCCATCAAAAGTCCAAAAAGAACAAAAACATCTTCCAATCCTCCTTCTTTCATAAACGAGGCAATCCCTTCTGGTGTTCTCGTTCTCAGGTCATCAGTAAGTCCTGGATACATTGCCTGAAGTTTCTTTTTTGCGGCCTCTTGTGTTAATGGATTATTTTTCTTTTCTTCAAACGCTTTTGCAAACGCTTTTGCAAACGGAGTGAGTTCTTTTGTTTTATCTGCGTGAAGCATGAAATAATTCCAGATAAGTGCTGTTTCTTGTGTTGCAAATCTTCGTTGCATTAGCTCAAGTGTTTCTGCACTCCATGTTCCATGTCGACGAATTTCATCAAGATTCTTTTTTGGAAAATTCTTTCCTTCTAAGAAAATAAGAGGATCCATAACCGATGCACAAAATTGAGCTGCCTGATTGCACTGCTCTGGCGTAAATTCTGTTCCTTCCAAAGGATTTAATATGCGATTATGCATCGCATCATCAATGAGAATATTTCCATTTTCATCGGCTCCTGGACAAAGAATTCCGCCTTTCCAGAAGGCTTCAAGATACTTATCTCGTGCTTCATTTATATCTGTTTGACCATCCCACATTTGTCCAACATCGAGTCTCGCTGCTCCGACAAGTGCATTTTTAAAATGTGTAAAACTAAATTCCACTCCATCTCCTACTAAATCAAGAACCCACTTGGCACCTTTGAAAATCTCTGTTGTCACTTCTGGAGCCAATGCTGCTGCTCCTCCTGCAATAAGTCCTCCATACCACATTCCATTTTTGTCTGCTCCAGCAACGATCCCTCCAAAATAAAGTGCGGTTAATCCCACTCCAAACCCATCTCCAAACCGTGTCTTTACATCACTCTCCCCATATATCCATTTTTTCCCAAATCCTTCTTTTTCTACAATTTCCTCCCCCGCAGTATTGAGTGCTTTTATAAGTGGCTGCAATACTGCTCTTTTTTGATTTTTTATTTTCCCATTCGGAAGACTTTTTATCTCTAGAAGCTTCTTTTTCAACCATTCTTTTGCACTCATCCCCTCTGCACCCGCAATTGCTCCGCATTCTTTCTCTAATATTTCTTCAAATTTTTCATTAATTGCTTCGAACTTTTCTTCTAAGATTTTTTGAACCTTCTGATCCATCTCTTCTCTCAATTTATCGGCTTCATTCAAAACCCATGATTCATTCCCCACTTCTTTGTTTCCTTCTACAATCTCGTTGTTAAGATTTTTTGTTTCTATTCCTGTTTCCACTTGCACTTTGTTCACTTCCAATTCCTGGTGAACACTTTCAAGAGATTCTTGTACTGCCTCTGACACCACTTTTTGATTTTCTAATGAGTTTTGAAATATGAAATTCATTTCACCAATGCCCTCTTGGTACAAGTGTGCACCTGTTGGCAATAATGAAAATGAAGTATTTCGTTTCATGAAATGTTTAGAGTTTTAGAGCTCTGATCCAGAGATCCATCAGGCTTTCTTTTTTGTCAGCAAGTTCTTCAAATTCTATTGATTTCAATTCTGATCTGAAAAAATCAGGATTGTGTTCTCCCATTTGCAATGAAATTTTTCGATTCCCTTTTCCTGATAATTGGAAGTTAATCACTCCAACTGTTTGATCATACACAAACCAATATCCTTTAAGTTTTTCCTTTTCAATAAATTTTCGATCGATAAGAATTCCATTCTCAAACACCTGTACTTCGTGATCTTCATCCCCTTTTCGGTGAGCAAAGAAGTATACTGCTACTGCAATAAAGAGTGTAAATGCCATCACCCAATCTCCGCTTACAAGTGCCCAAAGAGCGCTTCCAAAGAAGAGTGTGCAAAAGATTACATACCATATCCATCCCCGTTTGTGTGGATGATAATTAAAAGCTGTCCAAGAAAAGATTTTTTCTCCTGGATCGATTTCCGAAGACCGTTGTTGTGTATTGGTCATAAAATTTGAATTCAAAATCAGGTAATTATACCATAGATAAAAGGAAAATTCAAGGGTTTAAGGGGGGTTTTTACGATCAGACCTTTGTTTTTCTTCTCACTAATTTTTGGTTCAAGTCGAGACTCTCTAAATCACAATTTTCATCGATAACGCACTGGGAAATGTGACAATTTTCCAAACGAGTCCCTGGATACACAATCACATCCGAAAGTCGGCAGTTTTTCACCACGGTATTATCTCCGAGATACACTTTTCCCGAGCACTTATTGTTCCAGTTTTCCACGTTTTTCCCCGTCCGAAGAGATTCCTTTTGCAATGTCTTGTGGGCCGCAAGGTAGGTTTCAAAGCTTCCCACATCAAACCAGTCGCCTGCGACTTCCGTTGCGAGGACCGTTTTCCCTTGTTCTAACAGTTGGGGGAATATCCCTCCAAGTGCATCTGGGGCTTCTACTGCAAAGTCATGCAGTATTGGTAAAACTCCTTTTCCGAAAGCCATAAACCCTGTTGAAACCAGTGTTGATTTTGGTCGAGAAGGTTTTTCTTCGAATCCAATCACTTTATCTCCTTCTCTTTCAATAACTCCAAACTTCTTCGCTTCATGTTTATCTGCCACCTGACGAACGGCTATTTTCGCTTCATCTTTCCCACACTGAAGATTGTTAATATCCAGTTCTGGTAAGACGTTATCTCCGGCAAAGATAAGCACTCCTTCGTTAATTTTACATTCTGTAATAGCCACTGAGATCGCTCGCAGTGCTCCGAGTTTCTCTCCATCAGAATGCGCATCTTCACAAAAAATATGCACGTTTTTTCTTTTCCGCATTGCCAGTTCTTTTTCAAAATCCTTCTCAAAGGCAGAGTTCGTCAAAAGGAAGGTTTCGACTTCTTCCGGAATCTTGTCGAGAATGTGAGAAAGAATTGTTTTCCCATTCAGTAGGAGTAACGGTTTGGCACGCTTCTCCGTCAACGGCCAGAGCCGTGTTGCAAATCCTCCAGCAAGAATAAGTGCCTTCATCGACGATGAGTATAAAAAAAGCCCGCAACAAGTGCGAGCTTTTTCTGAGAAAACATTTTGCGTTTTATCGTCGAAGACGGAAGAAACTTCTGAATCGACTGAGTTTACTTTGCGCTTTCGAAGATCGTTCTCTTACCTTTTCTTGATCTGGAGAAAATATAGTTACATCCATTTTCATTTCTTCTTTTTCTTCCGCATCTTCACCGCTGTTTCGTCTTATTCGTTGTTGAATTGTTCGTCTTGGTCTTTTTCCTTCTTCCATCATTTCTCCTGATTCGTCTATTTCTGTGCCTTCACTCTGTCTCAATCCAGGTTTCATATTCTGCATCATTGGTGGTCGGGGATCCCATATTTTAAAATCAATTTCTTCATCATCTTTTACTTCTGAAAGCTGCTTCTTTATTTCGCTCGCCCTTTTTTGTAATCGTTTAATCTGCTCATGAACCTGTGTCAGCTGTTTCCTGAGTCTATCAGCCCTTGATTCTGATTGACGAATCATGTTTCTGTTTTGACGGATAATTGGTTTTTCGTTTTGGTAAACCTTCCCGCTCATATCTATGTCGTCATTCCCATAAAACCGAGGAATCTGACTCAAGACTGGTTTTTCATTCCGAGGAATTTGGCTCAGACCATCGTCTCCGTAAGGAATAAGATTTGATTGGACATCTGCAAGAGCAAACGCAGAAAGTGGCAACAAAAAGAAACCGCAAACGAAAATCATAAAAACTTTTTTCATGTGTATTGAATTAAGGACGTTCATCGTACCTTACGTGCCTAAGGACTGTCAAAAAATTACTTCAGAATTCCTTTACACTCCTTCTCTAATGTTCCGTCGTCCTTTACATCAAACGGTAACATTACTTTTTTCCCTGCAATTTTTATCTCTACTTCGACCCCATCCTGTGTCTCGTGTTGTTTGAGAAACATTTTCAGTTCGTCGACTTTTTCTTTCAGTGTTCCTTTCGGGATTTCAATACATATTTTTTTCTTTTTCGTTTCCTCTTTTTTTTCTTCTTTCTCTTCTTTTTCTTCTTGCGCCGCTTGCCATTTCCCAATTTCAGATAAGTCCCCTATTTTTATTTCATCAACAATCATATTGAGATTCCCATTCCGTTCTTCAATCTTTCCACGGACCCGTAAGAACGCATCGACTTCAAATGCCCGTGCTGGAATCTTCTCATAAGTTTGGGGAAAGACGGCGAGTTCTATTTTTCCAGATGTGTCTTCAAGGGCGATAATCGCCATATTTTTCCCATTCCGCGTCACAATTCTTCGCACTTCCGTCACGATTCCATGCACTGTCCGTTTCTGCCCCATGTCTTCTGCTTCAGTCATTGTTCCGATGAGAATTCCGTATTTCGAGAAATATGATTGCAATCCTTTCAACGGGTGATCAGAAACAAAAAGCCCCAAACTCTCCCGTTCCCATGCGAGAATATCTTCTTTCGTGGCCACTGTGTTTTTGATAACAAACTCAATCGCACTATCATCAATACCTCCAAAGAGTCCCACCTGTCCACTCTCTGATTTGGCTTGAAACTCTTTCGAGAATTGCGCTAAATCATCAAGCGAATCAACAATCGCTTTTCTATTTCCAAATTCATCAAGCGCCCCGGAGAACGCTAACGCTTCAAGCGTTTTCTTATTCATGAGTTTCACAGGCACTCGTTTTGCAAAATCCTGCAACGATTTAAATCGTCCGTTTTCTTTTCGTTCAAAGATAATTTTATTCACAGTTTCCTCTCCCACTCCTTTAATAGCGGTCAGCCCAAATCTGATTTTTTTAGAATGAACGGGCGCCGCATCTTCGGCCTCTTCTACAATCTCTAACTGTCCAGCCACTTTATCATCAATAACGGTAAAGTGTGCTCCTGACTGATTAATAGACGGTGGGAGCACTTCTATTCCCATTGCAGAACACTCATTCATTTCAAGAACAATTCGGTCGGTATTGTGCCGGTCTGTCGTCATCATCGCGGCCATAAACTCCACTGGATAATTTGCTCGCAAATAAGCCGTCTCGTACGCAATACGCGCATAGCACACCGCATGAGACCGGTTAAATCCATATCCGGAGAACGGTACCACAATCTCATCGAATATTTTTGTCGCGAGTTTCTTTGCAAATCCTTTCTCAACAGCCCCCGAAATAAACTTTTCTCGTTGCTTCGTCAATATGGATGAAATCTTCTTTCCAATCGCTTTTCGCAAAATATCTGCTTCTCCCAAAGAGAACCCCGCAAAAACTTGAGCAATTTTCAACACTTGCTCCTGATACACGGCAATTCCATATGTTTTTTTGAGAATCGGTTCCAAGACTTCATGTTCGTATTTCACTTTGTCCGGATTGTGTTTCCCTTCGATATAAACCGGAATATATTCCATTGGTCCCGGACGATAGAGCGCATTCATCGCTACCAAATCTTCAAATTCTGTGGGTTTGAGTTCCTTCAAGTATCGACGCATTCCGGCTGATTCAAACTGGAAGACTCCTGTAGTTTCCCCATCGGCCATCATCTGAAACGTCTTCTCATCATCAATTGGAATTTTCAAAAGATCGAGTTCTTCTTCCGTTGTGATTTTAATATTCGCAACCGCTTTCTCGAGCACAGACAAATTTTTGAGTCCCAAGAAGTCCATCTTCAACAATCCCAAGTGCTCCAGTTGTTGGTATGGAAACTGTGTAATTTTGAGTTCATCTGCCCCTGGTGCCCACTGAATCGGTGTCGCATTGGTGAGATCCTCATGTCCGATAATCACCGCACACGCGTGCACAGACACATGCCTGACACATCCTTCGAGTTTCTTCGCGAGGGCGAATACTTTCCTCAAGTTTGGTTTCGCATCCACAAATGCCATGAAGTCTTTGTTTTTTGCCGCATCCGCCAAAGTGAATCCTGGACGATTTGGCAACAACTTCGTCAACGCATTCATTTCTGCAAACGGCACCCCTTGTGCTCGTCCTACATCTTTGAGCGCCGCTTTCGCAGACATCGTTCCAAAGGTACAGACCTTCGACACCTTCTCGATTCCATATTTTTCCACTACGTATTGCATCACTTCTTCTCGTCTTTCATCGGAAAAATCGATATCAATATCGGGCATTGAGATTCGCTCTGGATTGAGGAATCGTTCAAAGAGCAGTTCGTATTTAATCGGATCAATATTCGTGATATCAAGTAAGTAGGCCACGATCGATCCCGCCGCAGACCCTCGTCCAGGCCCCACTGCAATTCCATTGTTTTTTGCAAAGCTGATGAAATCCGCCACGATCAAAAAGTACGCATCGAAATGCATCTTTCCAATAATTCCGAGTTCATAATCGAGTCGATCAAGGATTTCAGGGGAAATATTTTTTCCAAATCGTCGCTCAAGATTGTTTTCACAATCCTTCCTTAATTGAGAGGCTTCTGTCTCCCCTCTTTCTACGGTGAAATGTGGGAGAAGGTTCTTTCCAAAGTCGAGTTTGAAATCTACTTCATCCGCAATTGATAACGTATTTTTTCGTGCTTCTTCCAGAACTTCTCCATCAATATAACTCAGTTCCAGTTCCATCTGCTCAAAGGACTTGAAGAAGTTTCCTTCTGCAAATTTCTTTCGAGCTGGATCTGACGCCTGCAAGTTCTTTCCAATACAAAAGAGCGTATCGGCCGCATCTTCATCCTCTTCATCCATAAATCGGGCATCCGAAGTAATGACCATTTTCCCTTTATACTTCTCTGCCATTTTCTGCTTAAAAAGATTGAGATCTTTTTGATAGTCATAGTTTCGTGCGACCAATTCGCAATACACATTTTCAATACCAAACACATCGACCACTTTTTGAAATGATGCTTCTGCCTTGTCTTCTCCAAACTGATGAAAGGCTTTTCCAACGAGTCCCGAAACAGAACCGGTGAGAACAATAAGTCCTTCTCTATATTTTTCTAATAATTCGAAATCCACTCGTGGCTTGTAATAGAACCCTTCCAGATACGCATACGAAATAAGTTTCAATAAATTTTGATATCCCTTTTCGTTTTTTGCGAGCACGACTATGTGTCCCTCTCGTCCATCAATCCCCGCTCGTTGTTCGAATCGAGAATCGGCGGCGACATATATTTCCACTCCCAAAATTGGTTGAATATCTTTCGCGTTTTCAGCCTGTTCATAGAAATCAATGAGTCCATATCCCGCTCCAGAATCGGTTAAAGCCACTGCCGGACATCCGAAATTCTTCGCTTTTTCCAAGATCGATTTAGGGCTCGCACTCCCCTCTAACAATGAATAAAAGGAGTGTGTATGGAGGTTCACAAATGGTTTTGCCATCCCCGTAATTATTAACGAAGAAGGGGGAATGAGCAATGTGAAAAAATATAATATCCAATTCCTTGATTTATTAAGAATTGCTATCCCCTGGGGGTTTGGGGACAAACCGTGTCTGAGCATCATCGGGACCGAGCCGTTGTGCAATAGCAAACGAGTGAGCTTTTGGTTCCGACAAAATTTTCAGTTCTTTTTGGTTACAAAAAGAATAGTCCTTCCGATATCCAAGTTCGATAAAAGAAGGGATTCCTCCTCTTCGGTCGGAATGACAAGGCTGAAGAAACTAAAATTATGTTTCTGACTTCACTCCATTTGAAACCAAGATGGCTTTTAGTTGATCTTTATCTTGAGCGTATTCATGTGCAATTTCTTGAGTAATTTTTCCTGCAATCACAAGTCCTGCAAGCGATTGTTCGTATTGCACCATATATCCTGAAGAATCCGTTTGTAAAACATTTGGAATCTGGAATATTTTGTTTTGTCGAATGTAGTTTTGAATCGCGTAGTTTGTTGTCAAAATCTCATATGCCAAGACGAGACCTTTCCCATCTGTTGTTGGTACAAGTTTTTGGGCAATGATCATTTTCAATGTTGCAGATAATTGCGATCGAATTTGATCCTGTTGGTCCGCTGGAAAAATATCTACAATACGAGTTACTGTTTCTGGACAATCATTCGTATGCAATGTTGAGAACACTACGTGTCCAGTCTCTGCCATCGTTAAAGCCGCAGAAATTGTTTCCAGGTTCCTCATTTCTCCCACCATCAATACATCTGGATCTTCTCGAAGAGCTGCTTCGATTCCGTCTTGAAAATTTATCACATCACGTGCAACCTCCCGTTGCTGAATCACTCCTTTTCCTGAAGAAATAAGATACTCAATTGGATCTTCAATTGTAATACAATGCTCCGTCTTATTCATAATTCGTTCCTGAAGCATAGATGCTAACGTTGTTGACTTCCCTGTTCCCGTCGCGCCAACAATTAATACCAGTCCCTTATGCATGCTCATAATTCGCTCGTGTACGAATTTTGGAAATCCAATCGTTGAAAATTCTCGAATTTTAAGTGGAATAATTCGAAAAGACGCTGCCATTCCGAATTCCTGATAAAAAGCATTTCCTCTTAAACGAAGTCCCTTGCTTGTTCTTGCTAAGAAATCAATTTGTTTTCGTTTCTTGAGAGTCTCTGCTTGATCTGGAGTGAGAAATGGTGAAACGATAGCAGAAACCTGTTCCGCCGTAAGTTTCTCTCCCCCTGCTGACATCATATTTCCATTTATACGAAAGAATATTGGTAATCCAGGTGAAAAATGTATATCTGAAGCCCCTTGTTCTTCTGCGGTTGCGATAATCTTTTCAAAATCCATCTGGTAATTATACCACAAGAAAAAGAGAAAAACAAGCAGAAAAGACCGATATTTCGTAGGGGAAGAGTTTGCTATTTTCTCTTTGTTTGAATAAAATCCGCGCGAAATGATTCAGAAGATATTTGATACCCTCTTTGGGAATTACAACCAGAAACAGCTTCAAAACTTAGCACCTGTCGTGGCGAAAATTAATAAGAAAGGGGAAGATTTTTTAAAACTTTCGGATGAAGAGCTCAAAAAGCAGTTTCTCGATTGGAAAGAAATGCTTAGCGCCAATCCTGAAAAACGAGATGATTTATTGGTTGATGTTTTTGCAGCGGTAAAAGATGTCTCTCGACGAATCTGTGGTAAGTCCTTTGAAGTACGTGGAAAAGACCAAGAATGGAACATGGTGCACTACGATGTACAGTTGGTTGGAGGAATTGTTCTCCACCAAGGAAAAGTGGCTGAAATGAAAACGGGGGAAGGAAAAACCCTGGTATGTACACTGCCAGTTATTCTCAATGCCTTAACGGCAAAGGGGGTGCACGTGATTACTGTAAATGATTATTTGGCACAACGAGATGCTGAATGGATGACGCCTCTCTATGAGTTCTGTGGACTCTCTGTGGGAGTTATTGTTCATGGGAAGAGTAATGAAGAACGACGAGAGTCTTATAACTCTGATATTACCTACGGAACGAATAACGAGTTTGGATTCGACTACCTGCGAGACAATATGGCGCAGGATCCAAATGACCTCGTACAACGAGAACTCCACTATACGATTGTGGATGAAGTGGATTCGATTTTGATTGATGAGGCGAGAACACCGCTTATCATTTCTGCTGCGGCTGAGGAATCGACTGAGAAATATCTTCGATATTCACAGATTATTCCCCAATTGGTGGAAAATGAAGACTTCAATATTGATGTGAAGCTAAAAGCCGTAACATTGACCGAAAAAGGAATTGCCAAGATGGAAGGTATTTTGGGGGTAAAGAATATTTTTACAGAATCGGGATTTGAAGAAGTGCATCACATTGAGAACTCTTTGAAAGCCAACATTATTTTTGAACGAGATAAAGATTATGTGGTCAGAGATGATCAAGTTCTCATCGTGGATGAGTTCACAGGACGATTAATGCCAGGACGACGATACTCTGATGGTCTTCATCAGGCCTTAGAAGCAAAGGAGAATGTACCTATTCAACGAGAATCAAAAACATTGGCGACAATCACCTTTCAGAATTACTTCCGATTATACGAGAAGTTAGCCGGAATGACGGGTACTGCAGAAACGGAAGCTGAGGAGTTTGCGAAGATTTATAAGCTCGACACACTTGTGATCCCCACAAACAAACCGTGTGTCCGCCAAGATTTGCCCGATAAAATTTTCAAAAACGAAAACGGGAAATATACAGCACTGTTGAATGAAGTTGAAATATTACACAAAAAAGGACAACCCGTTCTTATTGGAACGATTAATATTGATAAGTCTGAATTATTGTCTGATGTATTAAAGAAACGAGACATTCCACATGAAGTCTTGAATGCAAAACAACACGAACGAGAAGCCGAAATTGTGGCAAAGTCTGGACAAAAAGGAGCCGTCACCATTGCGACTAATATGGCGGGGCGAGGTACTGATATTAAACTCACTCGGGAAGTGGTAGGACTTGGAGGATTAGCGATATTGGGAACGGAGCGTCATGAATCACGACGAATAGATAATCAACTTCGAGGACGATCTGGACGGCAGGGTGATGCCGGAATGTCACAGTTTTATATCTCAATGAGAGACGATCTCATGCGTCGATTCGGAGGCGAGAAAATGGCTGGTGTGATGGAACGATTGAAAATGCCCGAAGCAGAACCAGTGCAAAACAAGATGATTTCACGAAGTGTAGAAAATGCACAAAAGAAGATTGAAGGATTTCACTTTGATGCTCGAAAACACGTCGTGCAATACGATGATGTGATGAATGTTCATCGTGAAAAGATATATACTGAACGACGAAAGCTCTTGGGATCCGAAACTGTTCTCGATGATGTCGAGACCATGATTCAGGAATTAGCAGCACAAATCGTATCGACACATGCCCCAACGCCTCAAGCGGACAAGACGTGGAATGTACCCGAGATTCTCGAAACTACTCACTCGATTCATTTGTCAGAAAAGTCCCCTCTTGAGTTGAACGAATTGGAAGCGTTTACACATCAAGATGAACTTATTGAGAATGTAGGAAATTACCTTCTCTCTGCGTGGGACACAAAGAAGTCATCACTGCCAGATGATCAAGTCGATAAAATCACAAGGTACGTTGTGCTCAGGTCAATAGATGAACTCTGGCTCGAACACATTAACGCAATGACCAGTCTTCGTGACCAAGTGGCGCTCTCTGGATACGCACAAAAGGATCCCGTGATGGAATACAAACGAGAAGCCTTTGAAATGTTCAGACGATTGCTAGCGAACATCCGAAGTACGTGTGTAACGAATCTTTTCCGAATTCAATTCCAAGAAAATATTGAAATGGAAACCGCCGATTATTCTGATGCCGTTACCAATGATGACCAGATTCACGAGACACTCCAGAATGCACGAAAGCCAGAAGGAAGTAATGAGAAAGGCGGAACAAAGGTTATTGCCTCTGATTCTGGACGATCGGTTACCGCTGAGAAACTCGGGAACAAATATGCAAACATTGGACGAAACGATGAATGTCCCTGTGGATCCGGACAGAAGTTCAAGAAATGCCACGGGAAGGAGTTGTAGTATTGACAAATTCCAGAAGAATTGAAATAATTTCATTAAACATGAAAGAACGTTTCGAATTACCTGAAGATAAAAATGAAAAAATTCGTCAAGATAAGCTTGAACGGTTTAAAAAACTTAGAGGTTTTATAGATGAGATTCCTCCTTTTTTATTACTTCCACACCATGGAAATTATCATCGTTATAAATGTCGAGTAGGATTTTTTTGTGCAGTAAGAAACGATATTGATCAACTTATTTATGAAGGTGCTATTAGTGATCCCCAACTTACAGAAGAGGGAAATAAATTTATCAAATATTTAGAAACCGAACATCCGTTGGAAAAAAATAACCCATTAGGTCCTGAATTTACAACCGAGGCTGATATTAATTATGTGAATCGCATACTTGATATGTTTATCACAAATTTTTCACAAGAGTAAAAATGTTGGCTAGATCCCCGATATCCCTCCGGGATTCTGGGATGACAAAAAAGAAAAATCGAAAATCGGCAATCGAAAATTTTCCTCACTCGCACTTAATATCACTCCGTTGTTTCTGGCATATTTCAAGTCCCATACGAATTATTGTATCCATTTCCCGAAGAAGGTCTGTTTTCTTCTCTTCTCCAGCTTCTTCGCTTTTGACTTCGTCCCATTGCTCATCGGTTTCTTTTGTACGAATAAATGGAGCTGTATCTTCATCCTGCATAGAATCAACACCAATCTTTATCATACTGAGACTTCGTTTTAACTCCCCTATTTGATCGTATGTATCACGATCTGAAGTCAAAATAATTCCTGGAATAAAGGCTTCTTTGCCTTCCTTTCCGATAAGTATTGCAAAATCATTTCGTCCCTCTTCATGAAGATTGAGAAATGCTTCTTTTGTTTCTTTCGGAAGTTGATAGCTCTCAAGCATTGTTTGATAAGAACTTTTATTTTCATTTTCTTCCGTATCGATAAATTTCTCCCACAAATTCATAAAAAGGTTTGCCTGCAATGCTGCAGGATCTGTAACCGTTCCTATCCCGGCTCCAATGAGGCAAGAAAGAATCATCACGGATAACAATATTTGTTTTTTCATGATACTTCTTTTTCTTTTAAAAACTCATCCAAAATCTTCCGAATCGAAATAATACCTTCAAGCGTCGCTTCGATATCTTGATTCCAGAAACTCAATCTCGCACTAATAATGTTGTGATATGTTTTTTTCTCTCGAAATTCCATGCCATTTTTCCAATCGGTCAGCTGTCTTTCTAATCTATCTTCTGCCGTTCCCTCCTTCCCTTCTGTTTTTTTAATTACATTTGAAATGAGTTGTCCCATGTTTGCATTACTGTTCCGCGATAAATCTGACATTTTTTTTAATTCTTCTTTCGCAGTCCCCGATTGCTCCTCCCAAGGACGCTCAATCAAAACGGTTTCTACTTCCGGTGGAGCACTGTCGGCAGAGGGAGGAGCATGTCCTGCTATTCCGGCTCCATACGTATCTCCTGATGTTGCCTTCATTGTTCCTGGTTCCATCCATTGTTCTGCTGCTTTCCCACGAATGAGTTGTGTCGATAATAATTTATCCATCTGTTTTTTAAGTCCTGCCAACATTCCCGTAAATGAAATATCTCGTCCATTGTATTTTCTACTTTTCAACATACTTTGAATTGTTTCTTCTCGTCCATCCTGCCAATCTTCAGTTTCTGGAAGAAAATCCTCCTGTTCTTCATCATATTTAATAAATAAAGGAGGGTCGAATTGCTGTTCTTCAAATTTGGTTCCAAAAATATCTTTTTCTATTACATGAAGATCTTCGATTATATCAAATGGCGAGTCTGCAAGAGAGTCGTTTACAAACATTGTTTCTCTCCAGTTTCGAAGATCTATGTCCTTTTCTAAACGTAATAATTCTTTTTCATACAAAAAATACCATTGCAAAGTATCTGATGTTCTGAGTTGTTCAAACCAGGTATAATTCTCATCTGCACCAATTTGAGGGGCTTCTAATTTTCTATAGGCATTCAATTCGTTTTTTGTAAAATCTCCCTCATACCACTTAAGTCTTTCAAGAACCGTTTCTTCGTCTTCATAATTTGTATCCTTATAAATTTTCCAATACACATGTTGCAAGTCATCAAAAGTCTGCACCTGTTTCCATCGATCAGGATATGGCTTTGCCTCCGCCAACGCTGTGGTAGAAACAAAAAGCAAGAAGACCATAAGTATTCTCTTTATCATGGAATAGACTGGTCAATAAATTTTGCAGGAAACGTGTTAAAAATTTTATCATGAAAGAATGCTATCCGTTTTCCAACTTCTCCAAGTCCTTCATGAATACCAATGAGCCAAGCATGTCGTCTGTAGTTTTGTTCAAATTGCTGATAAAACAAAATTGTACTGTGCATCGCTTTCCTTGATCGAATTTGTTCTCTATCAAGATATTCTTTCATAGCGGTTGCGTCTTTATTAAGTTCCAATAACCCTCTTCGTTCGCCAGTATTTCCCAATAACGTATGATCATCTTCTCTTTTTGCTAAGAGATAATTTTGATATCCACAGAGCTCCGTAAGCATCATTTCCGCTATTCTACAGGAGGAATAGGGGTCTTTTCCTCCTTCAAATTCATCGGCAACACACACCGTCGTGGGTTCAAAATTCTCTGTGACAAGATTTTCATTTCTGAGGCGAATGTTTTGTTGTCCATCAAGTGTTCGTTGCAACAAATTTTTATCACAAAATTCTGATTCATCTTTTTCAAACTCCTGAAATTCAAAATCTGGATGTGTTATATCCCTTCCAAAGAATTCCACTACTTCTCTATTTGTGCTTTTAATACGCTCAACTATAGCTTGGTTAAAAAGGCAATTAATCGTGTTATCATATTCATATTTATGTTTCTCGAATTCTATGAGTCGTAATTCCCATATTTTATCAGAATCAATTTCCCCAAGGTCATAGGGCACCGTTGAAGCACAGAGGTTTTCAACGAATGAGGGGAACTCTTTCCGGAATTTTGGATCAAGTTTGGCAAAAGCAACCCCTCCAATCGAGAATGAAAGGCTTACAAAGGCGAGAAAAAAACAGAATTTACGCACGAATTCATTCTAAAACGCTCTGATAGATTTTCAAAGTTTCGTTTGCCGCTCTGTCCCATGAGAATTTTTCTATTTGTTTTCTTCCTTTCTCTATAAGGTCTCCCTTCTCATCATCATGTAAAAGGAGTTTTGAAATTTGAGTGGACATATCCTCAATATCCTTAGGATTGAAATATTGTACGGCGTCACCACATACTTCTGGGATAGCTGAAATACGAGATGCCACAACTGGCGTTTCGCACTGCATCGCTTCGAGCGGAGGAAGCCCAAACCCTTCGTATAAACTCGGAAATACGTAAACCTCTGCGGCTCCATAGAGACGAATCAGGTCCTCTTGTCCAACCAGTCCAACGAGTTTAACCGAATCCTTCAATCCGAGCTGATCAATCGTTTCGTTTACTTCTGGATAATACGGGTCTGGTTTCCCTGTAATGACTAGTTGTAAGTCTTTCAAAGAAGCGGGACCATCTGGCTTCATTGCTTTCTCAAGAATGAGTTTAAAAGCCTCTATGAGCCGTACGAGGTTTTTATGTTCCCGCCAGTTTCCTGTGTAAAGAATGAATTGCGAGCCTATTCCTAATTTTTGTTTCACTGTTTCTTTCTCAATATCAGAGACTTTGTGGAACTCTTCCCCGATACCATTCCATACTGTCTGTATTTTTGAAGACGGAGTGCTGAAAAGTTTTTCGACATCTTTCTTCGTGTTTTCTGAAACGGTGATGATTCGTCTCGCTTTTCCAATCGCGTGTTTGATAACGAAGTTATACGCCAACTTTCGCCACCAAGAGTTCATCTTCTTCCCCGGGTAAAAGGAAATAGTCGTATCGTGAATCGTCGTAATAAATTTTCCTCGGTACAACAATGGCGCATTGAAGTGTGTAAAATGAACGAGATCACATTTCTCTCTGTTCAATATTCTGAGAAACTTCACCTGTTCTGCAAACGAATAATGAGGAGCCTTCACAAGTATCTTCTTCACATGAGAAGGAAAGTTATATTTCGAATATTCTGGTTCATTCATAAAGATCACCCATTCCACATTTTCTCCTCCTAGTGAGGGGGAGCTAGAGGGGGTGGATTTAAAGAATCGTTTCGTGAGTTCAAAATTATATCGTCCGATTCCCGTAAAAGAATCTGAGAACATTCGTGCGTCTATTCCGACTTTAAGTTTTTTCACGATCGGATTGTCGCAGAAAATTTGATTTTTTCCAGAAAAAAAGTACTGTCCTTTTCGCTACGGCGGACGTAGCTCAGTGGTAGAGCATCGGTTTGTGGTACCGATGGTCGTGGGTTCAATCCCCATCGTCCGCCCCATTTAAAAAAGGAGGAGAACTTGTTCTTCTCATTTTTTAAATAAGTGTTGTTCGAGGATTAAACCTACTTTATGAAGTGGGTTCAATACGAGGAGCTAAGAAAAGAAAGCGCCGTAGGCATTTGCTTTTCGTGCGACGACGTCACGAAGGAGCGAAGCGACTGAGTATCCCCATCGTCCGCCCCATTGAAAAAACGTTTTGGGCTTGTCCCAAGCTTTTTTTCAATAAGAACGATATTGGGATTTAATCCTTTACGAAGTGGGTTTATTTATAAAAAATTTCTTAAGTCTCGTCATTGTCGCTTGGCGGCAATCCTGTCAATAATGCAGGGATGAGCGAAATAAAAATGCCAGGAGTGTATATCATGGGAAATGATCGTCCGACCTTATACGTAGGGGTTTTCAATTATTTACCAATAAGGGTATTGGAACATAAACAAGGCAAAGGAAGTAAATTTACAAAAAAATACAAACTCACCAAACTCTTGTATTACGAATATTGTGAAACCGTTTTTGAAGCTATTATTAGAGAGAAACAAATAAAGAACCTGTTACGAAAAGAAAAACTAGAACTTATTCGAACAAAGAACAAGATGCTTACCGACATCTTTCCTGAAATCACAATCGAGAGCGACCTCTTCGGATCCCCGCCAAGCGAGGATGACGGGGGAGTTATTTAATCTTCTTAAACTTCCCCTATCCCCTTCTCCTTGCACCACGCCTCTACTTTCTCCGCATAAGGCTTTCCTAATGTTTTCACTTCTGCTCCACATGCGTGTGCGAGAATAAGGAAGTGCAATCGTTGTCCGATCGCTTTTTTCGTCGATGCAAAAATGGCCAATGTCTCCTTTATTGTCGAAGGATGAATCACAGTCATTCCTTCTGGAGCGAATTGACGATCCCCTTCTTCCATAGCTATGTAGAGATCTGCCTTGGGCCATTTCTCTGTCCACGGTGCTCGTGCGTTGAGAATCGTCTTTGTGCTTTCTGTTTCGCGGACTACATGATTCTCAAGCCACACCTCTACCGCATCCCCCACTATTGGTGCTTCTGTATTGAATGATCGAAGCACATCTGCGCTTGCTTGATCTCGAACAGAAATCGAGTGAATATTTTTGAGTACTTTCCTCAGGATGAATTCCTGAAACCCATTCTTTGGACTATCAACTCCTTGCGATTGGAGTTCGATTCTCGCAGTAGGAAACATTTTTCTCAATCCCAGAATGGTCAGTCCCCATATCCACCAGGCTTTGTTTCGAATAGCAAAGAGTCCCCCACCCGGGAACACAATATGATCAATTTTTTTTCGATACGACCAAAGCGTTTCTTTTCTGCTAAATAAAAACCGAATCATACTTTTTATTCCTGTTGGAAAGGGTTTCACGGTCTGAAATTCTTTCTCCAAAAAGCACTGTGAATACTCTCCATCAGTTGTTGAGACAATGACTTCCGGATATCGATCAATGCTCGATGCGAGGATAAGTTCATCGCCAATGTTCTTTGCCCCGAAATTTCCAACAAGAAGGGTCTTCATGCAAGACCGAGAATGACAGAAAAGGAGTGGTTTGGCAATAACCTCTCTTTGTCATTCCGGGCTTGTTCCGGAATCAGATCTTGAGTTTATGCGCTCGCTTCGCTCAAACAAATGATAACTTCTGAACGCTTGATCCTGAAACAAGTTCAGGATGACAGGAAAGTAAAAGACGAATTAAAGAATCAACTGGAAACTAATTCAAATACATCTGCTTATTTCGTACGTGCCCATCGAGGTCTTTTGCAAAATGAATCTGTCCCTTCCGATCATGAAGGTAGTAATAATACGGTGTATCTTCTGGGAAAACCGCAGCATTAATTGCAGGGAGTCCAGGATTGGAAATTGCTGTCGGTGGCAGTCCGTAATTTCTTCGTGTGTTGTACGGAGTATCCTTTTCGAAGTCTTCGGTGTAGAGCGGTCGTTTCCACGCATTTAATTCATATCGGGTCGTTGCATCGACACCTAAGTGAATTCGCTCGTCTAGACGTTTCCAAAGCACTCCTGCTACCTGCGGCATCTCTGCTTCTAAATTGGATTCTCTCTCAATCATGGAAGCCATGATAACAATCTCATTGAGTGTTCGTCCTGATTGGGCAATCCCCTGTCTGAATGGCGCTACTTGTTGCTGGAATGTGTTGAATAAACGTGAAACAAAGAGCTTCGTTGTAAACGTCTTTGGATTTACAAAATAAGTAGAAGGAAACAGATGTCCTTCAAGTGAATCTATTTCAAAGGTAAAATTACAAAAGTTCGCACACTCTATTAAATCCCCTGCTTCAAGCAGACTCTTCTTTGCCAAAATATCATCAATCTGCGCAATCGTTGATCCTTCGGGAATTGTAATCCGAATCTCTGAGCTCTTCCCGTGTTGCAGTACGTCTGCTATTTCTTTGAAGGTGAGGTTTTTTTGAATCACAAACTCCCCTGCTTGATACTTTGTCGAAAGTCGATTCAATCGAGAATAGAATCGAAACACAAATGCATCACGGATAAGTTCCTTTTCTTCTAATCTTTCTGAAATTGTTGAAAGCGTTGAGCCTTTTACAATCTCAATGGATACACGATCAGTGCTGTCAGAGTTCGGTCGACTCCACACCAAGCCAAATCGCCCAGCAAAATACAATCCTACGAATACAACAATCAACAATAAGAATTTTTTCATAAAAAATAAGTCAAAAAGCTAAAAAGTCGAAAAGTCAAAAAGATACAAAAAAATGGTCATAGAAACACGCTAAACGCTTGCAATTAGGTGCTTTATTCACCCGATTCTGGGCAAGCCAGAATGACAAGATAAATAAAATTGGAAATTGGAAATCTTTCATTATTCATTATTCATTACTGTCCTCCTCCCATTCCAAGACCTCCCATGAGAGGTTTCATTTTTTCTGCTGCCACTTCTTGTGCTTTTTTCATAGCTCGATTCATAGCTTCTACAATCGCTTTTTCAAGTTTCTTTGTGTCTTGAACGATTGATTCGTCAATGAATTCAATTGAAAGAAGTTGTTGTTCTCCGTTTACTACGATTTTCACACCACTCGCTTCGGCGGAAACGTGTATCTGTGCCAATTCTTTTTTAATCCGTTTGGCTTCTTTTTGAAGCTTGTACATGTCGCCCATTTGTCCGAACATTCCCATTTGTATAAAAGTTAAGTGCTGAGATTATAGAGGTTCTCTCGAAAGGGTCAAAAGGTTTGATTTTTTTTGTTTTTTGTGGTACAATACCCTGATTTTTAACCTCCCTAATCATGGAAAAACAAATCAAAAAGGCTCTCGGAAAGAGACCCGAAACACTCATTCTTTTCAAAGAAATCATGAAAGGACGAATGAATCAGATTGCGATTAGCGTAATGATGATTGCCATTCTTGGACTTCAGATTTATTTATTCATTAGTTTGAATCAGTTGTTTCGAATGATCATCGCAAACGTCTAAAGCGTTCTTTTGTAAATAGACAATAAATCCTTCTCCTGAGGAGGGCTTTTTTTGTAAAAAAAGAGAAATTATTCCTTGCTCAAGAAGCGAAGAATCGATATAATTTATGGGATTTATTCATACTCTTTATTACACAATGACAAAAGATTACAGCGCAAAAGACATTCAGGTTTTAGAAGGACTCGATCCGGTGCGAAAACGACCCGGAATGTATATCGGTTCCACTGACGAACGAGGACTTCACCATCTTATTTGGGAAGTAATTGATAATGCTATCGATGAAGCAATGGCGGGTTTTTGTGAAAATATTAATGTCCGTATCGAAAAAGATGGATCGATGTCTGTTTTTGATGATGGACGAGGAATCCCTGTTGAAAAACACGAACAAACGGGAATCTCTGCTGTTGAGACCGTGTTAACGGTCCTTCATGCGGGAGGAAAGTTTGGAGGAACAGGATATAAAGTTTCTGGAGGTCTTCATGGTGTGGGAGTGAGTGTAGTGAATGCACTTTCGGTTCGAACCGAAGTGACGGTGGATCGAGACGGAGGAAAGTACTTTGTGGCTTTTGAAAGTGGAGCCCCTGCAGAACCTTTGAAAAAAATTGGTGATTCCACAACACAGGGAACATTGGTTCAATTCTGGCCAGACCCAAAGATTTTTGAAACTATTGAATTTGATTTTGCGACTATTCAGAAACGAATTCGACAACAAGCCTACTTAACAAAGGGCGTAACGATATCTCTCTTTGACGATCGAGAAGATCAAGTAAATGCCTGCCAATTCTATTTTGAAGGTGGTATAGCTTCTTTTGTACATCATTTGAACGAGGACAAAGATAGTCTTGGTCCTGTTGTTATGCTTGATGAAGAACATGATGGTATCGCTGTGGAAGTAGCTCTGCAATACACACAGGAGTTCCGTGAAACGATTTTCACCTTTGCGAACAATATTCAGACGACAGAGGGGGGAACGCATCTCACAGGGTTTAATACGGCTCTTACACGGACGCTCAATAAATACTGCCGAGACAATGGACTCTTGAAAGAAAAAGAACCAAACTTCACGAGTGAAGATGTTCGAGAAGGAATTACGGCTATTATTTCTGTAAAAGTTCCTGAACCACAGTTTGAAGGACAAACGAAATCAAAACTTGGAAACTCAAATGTTCGAAGTGCCGTTGATAAAGTCTTCTCTGATAAATTCACAGAGTTTCTTTCTGAGAATCCAAATGATGCCAGAATTATTGCTAATAAATGTGCACTCGCCACACGAGCTCGACTTGCAGCTCGAGCAGCGCGAGACACGGTAATCCGAAAGGGAGCGTTGGACGGACTCAATCTGCCAGGGAAATTGGCGGACTGTTCTTCGAAAGATCCTGAAAATTCAGAAATCTTCATTGTTGAGGGAGATTCTGCGGGAGGTTCTGCCAAGCAAGGACGAGACCGACACACGCAAGCCATCTTGCCACTCCGAGGAAAAATCCTCAATACTGAGGAATCTCGACTCGATCGCATGCTCGCAAACACAGAAATTAAAAGCTTGGTGATTGCGCTGGGAACAGCCATTGGAGATACATTCTCTCATGAGAAACTTCGATACAAAAAAGTTGTCATCATGACCGATGCCGATGTTGATGGGGCGCACATCAGAACGCTCCTCCTCACGCTCTTCTACCGACACTTCAAACCACTCGTAACACGAGGGAATATCTTTATCGCACAACCACCGCTTTATAAATTGCAAAAAGGAAAACAAGAGTGGTACGCCATGACCGATGAAGAAAAAGACGCGCTGGTGAAAGAACACGATGTAAAAGGTGAAAATATTCAACGATATAAAGGTCTGGGGGAAATGAACCCTCAACAACTTTGGGAAACAACAATGGATCCAAAAACAAGAACATTGGTACAAGTAACCGTTGATGACGCTGAACGAGCAGATCACCTGTTCAAAGTCCTCATGGGAAGTGAAGTACTCCCACGTCGAAAATTCATCCAGACGCACGCTGCGGAAGTGAAAGATCTCGATATTTAAATCGGTTTAAAATTTACAGTTAAGAGTAGAAAAAATGTCCTCATTCCCGCCCCCGATTTCACGAGGGCAAGCTCCAGCGGGAATCCAGTCCTTTTTTGTCATCTCGACCGAAGCGGAGAGATCCCTTCCCCTGAGTTGATAATGGATCCCCCAATTAAATTGGAGGATGAGGGGAAAAGGTTAGTCCACATCAAACACCTGCTGCAAAATCCAATCGATCAATCGGAACGTAACTTTTTTACGTCCTGAGAAATCTCGTTGGACAAATGAAATCATAGTTACCCCTGCCACTTCTCGAATACGAAGGTTGTCTTCGAATACGCCTCGCAGTGCCGGATCAAATTGAAACTTAATACGATTCTCATCACAGAAGCTAATGAGATTTAACGTATGTTCAAACCCATCGCATTGAATCAAAGCCGTAATCCCCTGTTCTTCGCAGACTGATTCGAGTTTATCAAGCTTTCCTAGGATTTCAGCACCCTTGATATGCTTTGCCATTCCGTATGGATCAATCACGCCCACAATTTTGTACGGCGCGTAGGGGTTTGTTTCGATTGCTTCGATGAGTTTCTCAGACACTCGATTCGCTCCGACAATAAGTGTACGATAAATATTCTTCTCTTTTTTCTTTGCCCATGCGAGGAACGATCGGAATATCCATTGCGTGATCGCGAGCCAGATAACTCCAAAGAAGAAGATGTACACGCCAATAAGTCGAGAGAAAAGAATCTCCCGTGGGAAGAAGTAGGTCACGATGAGGATCCCCACCGCCAGTGCTCCTCCGAAGAGAGCTAACAAAAAATCAAACCATTTTCGCCCTCCTGATCGAGGTGGGATGCGGTAGTACTTTGAGAAGATAAGAAATCCAATCCACACAAGAGTGGCCCCTCCTGACAAAACGGCAAAGAGTTCAAATGGAAAATCTGTTGAGAATATCCATCCTACGCGAAGAAAATAGGCCAACACAAAAGCACCGTATACACCAACAACATCCAATAGGATATGTCCCACACGCCAATAAATCCAATTCTTTGACATCGCCGGCATTATACTTGAAATCGGATACGTATCCAGTCGGATACATGTCTTAATACCAAAAACCCCGCCAAAAAGCGGGGTTTAAATTTCAAGAAGTAACCTTCTATTTCAATCCTCAAATTTTATATTATGATGGACAAGCTGTTACTGGACTCGTATCAACAATACATCCATCCGCATTAATATAGAGGTATTTATGAGTAGTTGTAGTTTTAACCCCTGTCGTTGAATCTTCAAATGCTGCTCCGACAAGACCATCATCTGTTCCTGCACAAGAGAAAGCGCCAGCAGTAAGCGGCGTTCCAATATTGTTTAATGCTGCCATAGCTGCTGCTGTTCCATCCATCAAGAGACCTGGTGTCCCCGTTTCTTCTGTACTCGTAGCTTCTCCCCATACGACAACTACGAATTCATTATCATCTCCAACTCCGTCTATAGCACCATCCGCCATTGCAATAAAGTAACAGAGATCATTTTTTCCATCTGGAACACGAAAGTCGTTTGCCGCCATAAGATGTGGCAATCCATCTTTTACTGAGTCCGTGTAAATATATTTTGTATTTTTCCAATCGTCGGCTCCATCCACCTTCATCATCAAAGCAATATTTTGAACGGCTGACTGTCGTTCAGCATCTCGTGCTTTCCCGAAGTAAGATTTAAAAGTAGCGG
>Ga0307929_1000970_pt1 | contig 24526 bp, 20 predicted proteins | sample AceLakmetage1330_FD_203160 | JGI IMG/M metagenome (GOLD analysis project Ga0307929, IMG submission 203160) | Saline water microbial communities from Ace Lake, Antarctica - #1330 | ecosystem: Environmental > Aquatic > Non-marine Saline and Alkaline > Saline | place: Antarctica: Ace Lake...
CGGGACTGTTAGACAGCCCAATTGGTCGGTCCCATTACCCCTCCCCGGGGGCTCTGCTGAGGGTACTTGGACACTTCCTTTTCATATAAACCAACAAAATAAAGACAGCCCTTCCCCTTTTTAAAACACTCGCACCGGTCTTGAGACACATCTTACAACCTAAAAGTGACCCTCTAACGATAATACCAGTAGTGTAAGCCTTCCTCCCAGATACTTGTGAATATAAAAGATTCGTTCATCGAAAATTTTGAAGTTTTGTTTTATAATGTTTCATAAAGTCTCAAACCCAAGATTTCTATTTGTTTTATTATGTTTCAATGGGTTTTATGTGCTATTTTGCCTAATTTTTAAAACTTTGATTTTATTGTATTATTTTGCATGGCATGGGATTTGCAATGAATATAAATAACAGAAAAAAATAAATTGAAATGGTGAGAATATATAAACCGCAAGGAGGATATCATGACTATTATATCAATAACTGGTGCATTGTTTACCCATTCCGATCAGACCGTTGAATCGCTTTCATCCGCACTGGGGTACAAGGTGCTCACAGATAAAAATATTATGGAAGAGACGGCCCAGAACCAGGGATTTAGTTTGGAAAATATTCAAAAGGTACTGGATTCCAAACAGATTCCCTTTAATGATTTTTCCCATGAAAAAGAAAAAATTATTGCCGGCCTGAAAAAGACCATCTCCGGCCATATCCTGCAGGGGGATGTTATTTTCCATGGACTTTTTGGGCATCTCATTCCCAGATGGGCCACCCATGTGCTTCGGGTCCTGATTGTTACAGACAAAGAGACCCGTATCCGTAATGGCATCTCCTTTTTGAACCAATCTGAAAAAGAGGTGACCCAGGCCGTTAACCTGGCAGACAAACAGGCCATTCTCTGGGTCAACGGGATCACTGAAAAGAAGGCCTGGGACGAGTCCCTGTATGACATTGTAGCCCCTTCAGATAAGCTTTCTGTCTCTGATACCGTTGCCTTGATTTCAGAGCACCATGTCACCCTGGCATCTATATCTGATGGTTTTCTAAAAAAAGAGGCCCGGGATTTTGTCCTGGCAGCGGATGTCGAAGTGGCCCTGGCCACCACCGGTGGCGGACTCATGGTATATGCCAATAATGGCGAAATGGTTGTGACCATTGACAAAAATGTGCTGCTGCTTTCCAAATTCAAACAAAAGATCATCAGCATCGCCAAAAAAGTGAGTGGTGTCACATCCGTTAAAACAAAGATCGGTAAAAATTATTATAAATCTGACAGCACCTATAACTTTGAATTTGAAACCCCGCTCCATGTGCTGCTGGTGGACGATGAAAAAGAGTTTGTGCAGACCCTTTCCCAGCGACTCCAGATTCGTCAAATTAACAGCGATGTGGTTTACAGCGGTGAGGAGGCCCTGGAAACGGTTCATCGCGATGGGGCTGAGGTCATGGTACTCGATCTTAAAATGCCCGGTATTGACGGATTCCAGGTGCTCCGGGAGATCAAAAAAACCAAACCCGAGGTTGAGGTGATCATTCTCACCGGGCACGGCACGGAAAAGGATAAAGAGACCTGTATGGATCTTGGTGCCTTTGCCTATCTCCAGAAACCTGCTGATATTGATCTGCTGGCCGAAACCATGAAGCAGGCCTACGAAAAAATAAATCGTAAAAAACAATTGGCCGGTATCGATGCCAATGAAGATAAGCGCAACCAATAAACACAAATGAGTCTGTTGATTTAAAGGCGATTTCAGTCTGATTAGAGTTCCCCAACACAACATGTGGCAATTAAATTATCAAAAGCACGCTATATGGATGTGGGTTCTATCTGAAATATGAAAATCGCGAATTAATCAACAGGCTCATAAATTCGACATCCTTACATATCCCAATAATTAATTTACACCTTGGCGGGATAGGTCCCTGAAAATGGGTGCCTCATTCCGGCAAGTGTAAGCTGGCAAATGAAGGTTGGCGTAAATTGGCTACCAACATAGAGCGGGACACTTTTGGGGCATAATCCGTAAGTTCTCAATAACCCAGGGTTATAAAACCTGGTTAAGCCTTTAAATATCGGATGGTATTCAAAAGGGTTGCCTGAATGCCCGGACTTATTGAGAACTTAGGCCTGGTTCAAAAGAGCATATATCCGGGTAACACTTTTGCCCGCTTTTTCAATCAAGCTGTGGTGTTAGATCCAGCAAGAGCTACAGAAAGGTATTAGAAACTGTTACCCCAATTTGAACCAGGCCAGAACTTACCATATCCTTGGGGAATGCCTATGAAATGGGGGTTCAAAACACAATGGAGATTGACACTGTCCCAGCTTATAGCGGTAGCCCATAAATTTAATGGAGAAAAAAATGAAAATAAAAATATTGATTGTGGATGATGAGATTGATTTTGCCAACACCCTGGCCCAGCGGCTGGAATTGAGAAATTTTTCTGTAACACCGGTGTTCTCGGGGAAGGCCGCCCTGGAAATTGTTGAGGAGATTGATTTTGACGTGGTGGTGCTGGATGTGCAGATGCCGGAGATTAATGGCCTTGAGATCCTTGAGAAGATTCGAAAAGTCCTTCCCCTCACCGAGGTGATCATGCTCACCGGGCAGGCCACGGTGAATAATGCCATCAAGGGGATGAAACTGGGGGCCTTTGACTTTCTGTTGAAACCTGCAGACACCGATTTGCTGGAGGAAAAGATCAAAGAGGCCCATGGTATCAAAATGAGGCATGAGGATCGCATTCGAAAGGCAGAGATTGAGAATATTATTAAAAAGCGGGGGTGGTAAAAATCATGACAACACAAACATTAGTCCAAACTGACTCAAATATAGATTGGAAGCGATTGCTCTTTCTCATTCTGGGGCTGGTCCTGTTCTTTGGCGTTAATTTCAGTCCGGCCTGGCCCGATGCCGTTGACCCCACAGGCAAACACTTTGTCCTTTCTTCCCAGGCCAAGGGAGCCCTTGCGGTTTTCCTTCTGGCAGGTATCTGGTGGGTGTTTGAAGTGGTGCCCATTGGGATCACAAGTCTCACCATCGGGGTTTTACAGGTGCTGTTTATGGTTCGTCCGGCCCATAAGGCGTTCAAGGATTTCATGGACCCATCGGTGCTTTTTATCCTTGCCTCCCTGGTCATTGGTATGGTGTTTACCAAGACCGGATTGACAAAACGGCTGGCCTATAAAATGCTCTCCATTGTGGGGGAAAAGACCTCCATGATTTATCTCGGGTGCTTTGTGGTCACCGCAGCCCTGACACACATCATGGCTCACACCGCCGTGGCTGCCACCATGTATCCATTGCTGCTCACCATCTATCATATGTATGCCGATGATGATACCCCCACAAGGTTCGGTAAAGGGCTTTTTATCGGCATGGCCTATGTGGCGGGGGCAGGTTCCATTGTGACTCTTTTAGGGGCTGCCCGGGGGGCCGTTGCCCTGGGATTTTATAGGGATATCGTCGGAAGGGACGTCTCCTTTTTTGATCTTAGTTATTATATGTTCCCCATTGGGTGGGTTATGGTATTTATTCTCTGGGGATTTTTCATGATCTTTTTTAAACCGGAAAAGAAAAGCATCCCCGGCCTCAAAGAAAAAGCCAAGCGTCTGAGTTCAGAGATGGGGTCGTGGACGAAAAATGAAATCCTGGCCGCTGTTATCATTTTTTCGTGCATTGCCGTCATGTCCCTTCGGTCCTTTATTCCCATGCTCAAACCCGTGGATAAAACCGCCATCATTCTGGTTTCAACCATTTTATTTTTTGTTCTGGGCATCCTTGATCTTAAAGATCTTGAATCCATTCCCTGGAATATTATTCTACTCTTTGGCGGCGCCATGAGCATTGGGTTCTGTCTCTGGGAAACCGGTGCGGCTGAGTGGATGGCCATCAACTGGCTCACCATGTTCCAAAACTCCCACTGGTTTGTCTTTGTCCTGAGTATTGCCTTTTTTGTCATGATGATGACGAACTTTATTATGAACGTTGCCGCCATTGCCATCTCGCTGCCCGTGGCACTGGTGATTGCCCCCTATCTCGGGGTTTCCCCCGAGGTGATTGTGTTCTCATCTCTGGTCGTGGCGGGAATGCCCTTCCTTCTTCTGGTGGGAGCCGCTCCCAATGCCATTGCCTATGATTCTAAACAGTTCACCACCGGTGAATTCTTTAAATACGGCATACCGGCCAGTGTCATCCTCATGCTTGTAGTGGGCGTTGCCGTGGCGGTTATCTGGCCCCTTATGGGGATGCCCATTCTCACCCATTGATTCAAGCGATTTGTAGCACAATAACGACCATGTCCTGGGGCATGGTCGTTTTTTTTTAAAAAAACGGAACTGAAGGTGTTACGATCCTTTGATGCATAATTTGAAGGGATAGAAGATCCTGTCTTGCTTCATGTTCTGGACCTATAAACTCCAACCTGATCAGGTTCACATCCGGCCCTCTTTGGGGCGTGTCATTGTTTATATTACTGATAATACAGCACAACATTACCCTTTTTGCGCCCCATGCAAGGGCTGGCCTAATAAAAAAACTTGACAAGTGAATTTGTTGTGGCATACGCTTTGTATACAAGATGTTTTAATTTTGGTTTTTTATGGAAGAGGGCAATGGAAAAGTTATCTTTAAAAGAAAAAGCGTATCAAATTCTTCGAAATGATATTCTATCAGGAAAGATTCCCGGTGGCACTCATATTACGGAATCGATTATTGCAAAACGTCTTGATGTCAGCCGAACCCCTGTTAGAGAGGCGTTACAGCGCCTTACCCAGGAACGGTTAGTCGTCTCTTTACCCCGGGCCGGATATATTATTGAAGATATGTCAGATGAAGATATTCAGGATCTTTTTTCGGCTCGTTTTGAAATAGAGGAGTTTGTCATCAAAAGAGCCGTCCAGTACATCACTGCGGATGAGTTGGCACTGATGGCGGAAAATATTGAAAAGACAAAGGCCAGCATTAAATCCGCTGAACTTCAGCGAATGACGGATCTTGATCTTGAGTTTCATTCCATGATTTATAAAGCGTCTCGAAGCAAAACTTTTTACCGGATATGCAAGCACCTGGGTGATCTTACAATGAAGTATCGCCATGGATTGAACCTTGTGAAAGACCTGTGGGAAGAGGCCGTTGAAAATCATACAAGCATTTATCAGGCACTGCTGATGGCGGATCAAGACAAGGCGGTTCGGGCAATTGCTCGTCATGGGGAGCAGGCAAAGTATCAGTTGCTGGATATCATGAAAAAAGTGAGATCAGATTCATTTTTGAATGATGAATTTTAATTATAGATTTATTACTCCCTATTCGCTTATTTTTTTATGTAATCATTAATTTTAATATCACAATATGTTGTGGTTAGTTGATTTAAAAACATGATTTAAAATCAAAAAAAACCAAAGCATAATTTTGAAATGTACAAATTTTTTAAATTCTATTTGATAACAATGCCTGATTTTCAAAATTAATGATTTAAACCTTAAAATGAGCGAATGGGGAGTTATTAGATAAAAAAACCATTGAAATCGCCCAGTCCGTATGGAGAAAAAATCATGATTTATCTAAAACTTGCATGGCGAAATCTGTTCAGAAATAAACGCAGAACCTTCCTATCTGCTCTGGCCATTGGGGTGGGAATTGCGGCCCTTATTTTTGTGGATGCCCTGCTCATTGGCTGGAAAGAAAACATGATTCGTACTGCCACAGCAACCTTCATGGGCCAGGGACAGGTGCACCACAAAGGGTATCGGGACACCCTGGAAGTGGATAAAACCATTGACCATCCCGGAAAAAAGGTGAACAAACTTAAATCCAATCCTGACATCCAAGGGGTGACCCGTCGGACCCAGACCTTTGGCATGATCGCAAGCCCCGAAAATGTGCAAAGCATTCTCATCAACGGCATTGATCCAGCGGCGGAGAAAGAGATGTCAAAACTTGATGAGGCCATTATTAAAGGAAACTTTCTGGAAAAAGATAATGGGAATAACAAAATGCTCATCGGAAAAAAACTAGCAGAGATTCTTGGGGTAGACTTAGGAGATAAGGTAATCCTCACCGTGGCCCAGGCCAAGACGGGTCAGACAGCCCAGGAGATGTTTCGCATTGGCGGTGTCTTTGAATTCAAAGTCAGACAAATGGATCGTTCCATGGCCTTTATAGACCTGCAACGCTCCCAGAAACTTCTTGGAATCAAAGACAATGTCCATGAAATCGCCTTTACTTTCAAAAATCAGGAACTCTCCACCCACCCGGAGCACCCGGTGTGGACCCTTCTGGATGATCCCAATCTGGAAGTCCTCAGCTGGCTTGCGCTAATGCCGGAATTAAAAGCCATGCTCAAGTGGCTCAATGTGAGTATGTTCATCATGAGTGCTATTCTTTTTGGCATTGTGGCTGCCGGTATTGTGAACACGCTATTTATGTCTTTATATGAACGTATGTTTGAATTCGGGGTCCTCCGGGCCGTGGGTACCCGCCCGGGGAATCTGGCCTTGTTGATTGTTCTTGAGGCCGGAGCACTGGCGGTGATCAGCGCTGTATTCGGTTCGGCGATGGGGGGAGTTCTGGTGCAAATTTTCAGCAAAGTAGGCCTGGACTACAGTGATACGGAATTTGTCAATGTGGCCATCATTGATCGAATTTATCCGGTCATGGAGCCCTATCAATTTATCGTTTACCCCCTGGCTTTAATTGCGTTTACCATGGTGATAGGACTTTACCCGGCCATCCATGCCGCAAGGATGACACCGTCAAAAGCCATGAAAAAATAAGCATATTTCATATCACCCCAAACTATTTTACACTTTTGGGGAAATGATTCCCTAAAAATGGAGTTATTACTCAATACCTTCGCCAATTTTATTTCGAATTTATTTTATGCCTACATGTTGTGAGTCAGTTGATTGAAAAACGCAATACGTAGTATTCAAATTGCCAAATTTCAGAACAACTCTGAATGTGGCGAAGGTATTATTACTCCAACAAGCATAAATTTAAAAATGAAGAATGCCCAAAAACAAAACCCTGAAAAAACAAGGTAAAAAATGTCAGACATCATCATCAATGCGCAAAACCTGAAAAAAACTTATAAAACCGGAATGGTGGAGGTGCATGCCCTTAACGGGGTTGATTTCCAAATCAAGCGTGGGGAATTTACGGCGGTTGCAGGCCCTTCTGGATCCGGCAAGACCACCCTTTTAAACCTGATCAGTGGGCTTGACACCCCCACTTCGGGAACGGTGCAGTTAAATCAAAAAGAGATCAGCAGTATGAGTGGTGCCGAACTGGGGGATTTTCGGCGGGACCACATCGGTTTTATATTTCAGTCCTACAACCTGATCCCTGTTTTAACGGTCACAGAAAACATTGAATATATCATGCTGCTCCAGGGCGTAAAGAAAAATGAACGCCACCGTAGGGTAAGCAAAATACTCACAGAGGTGGGGCTTAATGGCATGGAAAATCGCAAACCCATAGAACTATCTGGTGGCCAGCAGCAGCGGGTGGCCATTGCAAGGGCCATAGTCAGCAGGCCGGATATTATTCTGGCCGATGAACCCACGGCCAACCTGGATTCAAAAACAGGCCGTGAACTTCTGGAGATCATGCAGGCGCTGAACCTGAAATGGGGGATCACCTTTGTTTTTTCCACCCATGATCACATGATCATGGACCATGCCAAACGGCTGGTGTGGATACACGATGGGCGCATTGAAAAGGATGAGGTTCGGGAACAGGCATGCCAAGGACAATGAAAATATCTCCATGCATCCTGGTGCTTTTTGTGCTGCTGGCTTATCCATGGTCCCTGGCTCATTCCGATGGCCCCCCGATGTCCCTCACCGGTTATCTTAAATCCACCATAATGGTGCAGGACTTTGCATCAAACATGGCTCAGCCCCCCCTGAAGGATGACAAGGCATATACCATGCTTCAGAGTCAATTAAGACTGCGGCTATTCCATGAACCCTCTGATATTTTTTCTTTTGAAACCGCCTATGCCATCTCACCCACGGTGGCCATTCCTTCCCTCATTGCCTCCCAGGGTTTTATCAACCCCAAGGAAAACACCTACCGTCTTTATGATCTTGACGATAAACTCAGGGATAACAGCCACAGGGATCTATCGTTATTTCACAATCTGGATCGGTTTAATCTCAATTTTTCACTTTCATCCGCCGATTTGCATTTAGGCCGCCAGGCCATTACCTTTGGCAGCGGTAAGTTTATTAATACTACGGATATCTTTTCGCCCTTTCTTTTCCAGGATCTCAACAAGGAGAATAAGACCGGGGTGGATGCCCTGCGATTAACCCTGCCCACCGGTGATTTCAGTGAAATTGATTTGGGATTGGTCATGGGAGAAGACGGCAAAATGGAAAACAACGCCATTTTCCTGCGTACACGTCTCTATTTTTACAATACAGATATTTCCCTCATGGCCATGGATTTTAAAAACAACCTGATGATGGCATTTGACATGACCCGCTCCATATCACAGGCCGGGTTCTGGCTGGAGGCGGCCCATGTATTTGCCAGCCAGTTTGATGGGCACATTAAAAGGGAGGATTATTTTCGCCTGGTCAGTGGCATTGATTTCAGCTTACCGGATAACACATATTTTTTTGTGGAATATCACTACAACTCAGCCGGAACACGGACAAAAGAAGAATATATCACCAACACCATCCGCAGCATAAATCCAGTCAACGGTAACACTACTTTAAAAACAGCTTATGCCGATGGCGGCACCTACCTGATGGGAAGACATTATCTTATTCCCGGCATTACCTATGAATTTACCCCGCTTTTTACCGGCACCCTGCACAGCCTGATAAACCTGAAGGATCTTTCGAGCTATATGGGGGCCCGTGTGGAGTATAGTTTAAGGCAGGATTTCTTCCTGGAAGCAGGAGGATTCCTGGCCCTGGGGGATCGAGCTGACATGGAAGGGGCCGGTTTGACCCCACATTCAGAATTCGGTCTTTATTCCAATATGATCTATGCTGGCCTTCGTTTATATTTCTGACCGAGCATCCCGTTCTGCTGGACCCACTCCGAACTTGATTCTTATCCACCCATGTTATGTAAACCGCAGGAAAAACGGGGGTGGTCATAACACAAGCCTGACCTTCCCCAGAGTAACCGATATTTGAACAAAGGATTGAGATCAACCTTTCTGGTTGACACAATCCTTAACGTTATGATCAACCCCTAAAAAACATATGAACCATCAAAATCATAGACATTGCCGATGACCTTGTAAAGAAGAATAGAAATTCGATATTTGACCTCACCTTTGATTCCTTATAGAAATAAGAATTTATATTCATACCATAATTATACCATCACTTTTTTCAAAGGAGTCCGTTCATGTTACGACGTTTACTATTGATTGCACTATTGGTCCTCTTCATGTACGCCCCTACAGCAACGGCGGCAGATGTCGAAGCAAAAACCGGAACCGGAATGCATATCTGGTTTGACACGGGGGGACCGGTGGGCGGCACATACAATACGGTGGTGTACAATGGGGCAAAAGCTGCAGCCAATGACATCGGTGCCAGAATCACCTTTGTCTATTCCGACTGGAGCCCGGAAAAAATGATAGAAAACTTCAAGAAAGCCATTGCCGCCAAGCCCACCGGCATTGTGGTCATGGGGCATCCGGGGGATGCCGCATACATGCCCTTTATTAAGGAAGCACGTGAGGCTGGCATACGGGTGACCGCAGTGGATACACCGCTGCCAAAAAACCAGGCACAATTCCACGCCCAGGGGTTTGGATATGTCGGTCCGGACGCTTATAACCAGGGCGTAAGCATGGCCAAGGAATGCATGATGCGATTCGGCCTTGAAAAAGGAGACCGGACCTTTGTGTGGGGGTTGAAACGGCTACCCACCCGGGGCCTTCGTGCAACTGCCATCCTGGATGTGTTTGACAAAGAGGGCATCACAGTGGATTATCTTGAAATCTCACCGGAAGTGGACAAGGATCCCTCCCTTGGTGCACCTATAATCACTGGCTATCTGGCATCGCATCCAGATTGCAAAGCCATGATCATTGATCATGGTGCACTCACCGCACAAATGGAAAATTTCCTGAGAACGGCCGGTGTGACGCCTGATGATATTGATGTGGCGGGCTTTTCTCTCTCTCCGGCCACGGCCACTTCCATTGAAAAAGGATATGTTGATCTCATCGGTGATGCCCAGCCTTTCTTATTGGGATACTTTTCCGTACTTCAGATTGCCCTGACTGAAAAATACGGTTTTTCCGGACTCTCCATTGACACAGGGGGCGGATTTGTTGATGCCGATAACCTGTCACTCATTGCCCCCCTGGCCAAAAAAGGACTTCGATAACCAGATACCTTATGACTCCCCTTATTACACTTTCTCAAATTACCAAGTCCTATGGCCATGTCTCCGCCTTAAAGGGCATTGACATGACACTCCATGAGAACGAAATTCTCGGCATCATTGGCGACAATGGTGCCGGGAAATCCACCCTGATCAAAATCCTCTCCGGGGTTGAAAAATTTGATTCAGGCCAGATGTTCTTCTCAGGCAAACCGATCTCCTCTCCCACCTTTTCCGTGAGTACCGCACGAAAGATGGGCATTGAAACTGTGTTTCAGGATAAATCCCTGGGTGAATCCCAATCCATCTGGCGTAACTTTTTCATGGGCCGTCACCGGAAAAATGCACTGGGTTTTATTCGGGTACGTCATGAAAAAAAAGAGGCCATGCGGGTGCTCACAAAGATCCTTGGAATGGATGGTGTCGGTATCTCCCCCGGGGCACCGGTATCAGTTCTTTCCGGTGGTGAAAGGCAAGGCCTTGCCATTGGCAGGGCCATGTACTTTGATGCCCGGGTGGTCATTATGGATGAGCCCACCACCGCCCTTGCCGTGAGAGAGGTGGGCAAGGTGCTGGGCTTTGTTAAAACGCTGAAAAAAAGAGGAAAATCCGGTATCTTTATCTCCCACAACCTGCACCATGTCCATGAGGTGGCAGATCGATTCCTGTTTATCCAACACGGTAAGGTAATGGCTGAGGTGCATCGAAAAGATGCCTCACCAGAGATTCTTATCGAAACATTGATGAAGTGCTCCTGATATGCCACCTCTACCCAATTTCATAAAATTCAATTCCCTACAGTGGGCAATTTCCATTATTTTTATTATTCTGCTGTTGTCCTTTATGACGCTTGCCCCCCATACCTTTCTGCACTCCAGAATTTACATTGCCTATCTTTCCACCATCCCTTTTGCCGGAATGATCGCCGTTGCCATGACCCTTGTGGTGATCACCGGTGAAATAGACCTCTCCTTTCCATCGGTGATGGCTGCATGTGGATTTGCCCATGCAACCGTCTATGCAGCCACCGGCAGCCCTGCACTGGGGCTTGTGGCTGCCATGGCAACAGGCGCATTGGCCAGGGCGCTCAACGGCCTTTTAGTGGTGGGCTTCGGGGTGCCGTCCATCATTGCAACCATCGGCACCCAATTTTTCTGGCGGGGACTCACCATTCTGCTGGCAGGCGGCCTGGCCCTTAACATGGCTGAAATCAGGGACACCGCCTTTTATTATGTGATGGTGGGACGATGGTTTGGCTGGCTTCCGGCCCAGGCCGTGTGGTTTTTCCTGCTTACGGCCTTTTCCTGGCTGCTCTTGAACCGCCATGTTTTTGGTGACCACGTTCGGTTCTGTGGCGACAATGCCCCTGCCGCAAGGATGATGGGAATTCCTGTTGCCCGGGTCCGCGTTGGCGTTTTTGTGTTCATGGGCATGGTAACAGGGCTTTCCGGTGCCATGGTATGTATGGAGATGGCCAGTTGGTGGCCCACCCAGGGAGAAGGATATATGCTCCTGGTTTTTGCAGCGGTATTTGTGGGGGGCACCTCTGTTTTTGGTGGAAAGGGAACCATTTATGGCACACTCATCGGTGCTGTCATCATCGGTATGATCGAGGCTGGCATTATCAGTTGTGGACTATCCGGACTCTGGACGCGTATGGTCTATGGCATCGTCATCATGGTTTCCGTTTCCAGCCACGCCGCGTTAACAAAATATTCAAAAGGATAAGCATGAAAAAAACACACCCTGAAATCCTTGAAGCCATAAAACCCTTTGGTCGACTGTCTGAACTCTGCCTGGCATATCTTGCAGAAGCACCGGAACAGGGGATAAAGGTGGCCGGCATTTATTGCACGTTTGCACCGGAAGAAATCGTTCGGGCGGCCGGTATTATCCCCGTTTCTTTGTGCGGAAAAGATGAAAAACCCATTGCCGCGGCAGAAAAAGATCTGCCTGCATCCCTTTGCCCGTTGATCAAATCCAGCTATGGCTTTGCCATCTCCGACACCTGTCCCTATTTTCATGCCGCGGACATCATTATTGGAGAAACCACCTGTGACGGTAAAAAAAAGATGTTTGAACTCATGGGCAGGATCAAACCGGTTCATGTGATGCAGCTGCCCTATGCTGCAGATAATACGTCGGCAAAATTTTTCTGGCGGGCAGAGGTCAAACGGTTAAAAACCTTTATAGAGGCACAGACGGGAAACCGTATCACCGATGCGGCCCTTGCCGAACAGATTGATCTGATTAATCTGCGTAACGAAAAACTCATGGCCGTTTCAAATTTAATGGCATCGGCCACCCCTCCCATGACGGGCAAAGAACTTCTCATAATCATGGAATCACGAAATGTGGCCCCGGATATTAAAGAATATAACCAGTTGCTTGATAAACTGCTGGAAACCATTTCAGAACTTGAACCTGAACAGCCATTAAAAAAATCCGGCCCACGAATTCTCATCACCGGTTGCCCCATGGGTTCAGGTTCAGACAAGGTGCTGAAAATCACAGAAGAGCTGGGAGCAGTTGTTGTTGTCCAGGAGCATTGCAGCAGCCTTAAAAGCATCTTTCGCCACACCGAGAAAAAAGACCATCTGGTGGAGGGTCTGGCAGATCACTACCTTGGAACCCCCTGCGCCTGCATGAGTCCCAACACCAGACGGCTGGCGTATCTCCTCAGCCTAATTGATCAATTTAATGTGGATGGGGTGATTGATGCAACGCTGGAAAACTGCCAGCCGTATACGGTGGAGCATGTTACCGTGGGGAAAGAAATTGAAAACCGGAAAGGGATTCCGGTGCTTCACATCAACACCGGATATTCCCCGTCGGACACGGAGCAGATCCGCGTGAGAGTGGAAGCCTTTCTGGAGATGCTGTGAAAGATAAAATTTGATGGTCAGATTTCAGGGCTGATTCTTCAAACTTAGCGTCATGGCATCCCCCCTGTCAAATTCCGGATGCCATCCAGCAAGACGTTAAAGCTATGGGAGTGGCTTGAGCCATCTGTTTTCAAATAAGGCCCAATGGCTCTGGAACCAGAAACAATGAATCAATTGGCCAAGGCAAGTTCCGTAAGTTCCTCAGCCGGAATATGACACATAATATAATGCCCATTATCCAGTTTCTGCATCTTTGGCTCTTCCCGTTCACAGATACTGCCGCCATCGGGAAGATGGCTTCTACGGGGACACCGGGTATGGAAATGACATCCTGTGGGTTGATCCAAGGCGCTTGGCACATCCCCTTCCAGGCGACTATATTTTTTCTTGGCCAAGGGGTCAGGCACCGGTACCGATGCCAGAAGAGCTTCGGTGTAGGGGTGATAGGGGGGAGGGTAAATGGACTCCACCGGACCATATTCCACAATCTGCCCCAGATACATCACGGCAATATAATCAGAGATGAATCGCACCACACTTAAATCATGGGCAATAAAAATCATTGTGGTGCCAAGCTCCTCTTTAATCTCGTTCAAGAGGTTCAACACCGCTGCCTGCACCGACACATCAAGAGCAGACACGGGCTCATCACAGATCACAAGATTGGGTTGGATGGCCAGGGCTCTGGCAATGCCCACCCGTTGTTTTTCACCACCGCTTAACTGGCGGGGAAGTCTGTCATAGTAATATTCATCCAGTTTAACAGCCTTAAGTAGGCGTTTGGCCTCAGCTTTAACTTGTCCTGATGGCACCGTCTTAAATTTTCGCATGGGTCGCGCAATTTGTCGCCCCACGGAAAAAGAAGGGTTCAACGTGGAATCGGGATTTTGGAAGACCATCTGCAACTCTTTAATGACCTCGCCGGTTCTCTGGGAGACAGGGTCTGAAATATCAATACCCATGAGTTTGGCCTTGCCGTCGGTGATTTTTTCAAGGCCCAAAAGCCCTTTAACCAAGGTGCTCTTGCCACACCCGGATTCCCCCACAATACCAAAGGTGGACCCTTTCTTAATCTCCATGGAAATGCCGTCAACGGCTTTGACATATCGTTTTTTCCCAAATCCCAGGGTCTCCATGAGGGACCCGGTACGATGATCATAGTAAACTTTCAGATTTTCCACCGAGGCGATGATTTCATCGGACCCATCGGACATGGCATCAAACGTTTCATCAGATCGGTCCAAATTTTTTCGTTTGCCCCTGACATATTCATTCCAGGGTATAGAAAGGGGTTCATCGCCCAGGAAACATCGTGTTTTATGCGCACCCCCCAGATCCACCAGATCCGGATGTTTTACCGGGCATTTATCTTTCAGGCCCACGATACCTTCTCCTGCCATGGACCTTGTCAGCCAGTCACACCGAGGGGCAAAGATACACGAATCGTGGTTTCTCTCGGAAGGCTGGGGAACCCGTCCCCTGATGGACCAGAGGCTTGCAAATGAGAGATCATCGGAAAGTCTGGGTATGCAGCACAAAAGCCCCCGGGTATAGGGATGGGCAGGCTTTGCAAAAATATCAGTGGTCAATCCGGTCTCCACCATCTCCCCGGCATACATCACACAGATACGGTTGCTCACCCGGGCCACCACCCCAAGATTATGGGTGATAAAAATAATGCCGGTGTTGTAATCTTTTTTAAGATCTTCGATGAGATCCAGCACCGCCGCCTCCACCGTGACATCCAGGGCCGTGGTGGGCTCATCCATGATCAAAAGAGACGGGTTATTGAGCATGGCCATGGCAATGACCACCCGCTGCTGCTGCCCCCCTGAAATCATGTGGGGATATCGTGTCATCACATTGGCGGCATCGGGCATGTACACCCGATCCAACATTTTAATACTCTTTTTCTCCGCATCGGCGTAGGAGATATCGTGGTGGGTGGTCAACACTTCACACAGTTGGGACCCAATGGTTAAAGAGGGGTTCAATGCCTGCATGGGGTCCTGATAGACAATGGAAATCTGATTGCCACGAATCTTTTGGAGCTCTTTTTTGTCCGTGCCCACCAGCTCCTTTCCCATGAACTTGATGCTGCCCCCCACCACCTTTCCATTGGAACCCAGGAAGTCCAGGATTCCAAAGGCAATGGTACTCTTGCCGCAGCCGGATTCACCCACAATACCGATGGTCTCTCCGGGATGGATGGTAAAATTCACCCCACGCACGGCAGGGATGTCTCCCTTGCGCGTCTCGTAGGAGATGGCAAGATCTTTTACTTCAAGAACAGGAACGGATTCATCGGATCTGGATTTTTCCATATAAAAATAACCACCATGGCAGCAGAAAACTGCCTTAACAAAGTATTAAGTATTATACCCCGGTGATAACCACTCATTTTTTCCGGAGTTTCACATATTCCTCCATGCCTGCCGAACATAACAAATCACAAAAAAGCATAAGCACAACGGCGTCCAAATTCTGATTCCCACAAACCCTTTAAGGAACCGGTCTTAAATAACTTGCCCATTTTAGAACAAGCCACAGTTGAAGGATAGTGTTCCCCAATTTTTAAATGGGTATGTTATTTCGGACTCATTCCTAACCCACAAACCTACAAACCCAATACACCACAACCCAATTTTTCATCACTGATACCGTGACATCTCTTCCCGAAGACCATCGGCCAGCAAATTCAATCCCACCACCAGGGAGGCAATGGCAATGGAGGGCCACATGGAGGCCCAGGGACTGCCAGAAAGGATGAACTCCCTTCCCTTGGCCACCATGCTGCCCCAGTCTGGAGATGGTGGCGGCATGCCAAGCCCGAGAAATCCCAAAGTACCCATGGCAAAAATGGCATATCCCACCCGGAGCATGGCATCAATGATAATGGGCCCCTTGGCATTGGGCAGAATCTCAACAAACATGATGCGCAACGCACTTTCCCCCCGGGTCTCGGCGGCCCGGACATAATCCTTGGTTTTAATGTCCAGGGTCAAGCCCCGCACAAGCCTTGCCACCCCCGGGGTTCCCACAATGGCCACGGCAAATACCACATTCACCGCCGAGGCCCCAATGGCAGCCACAATGATGAGATAGAGGAGAATCACTGGCACCGACATCATGGCATCCAAACACCGCATGATAACTTCATCGGCCCATCCCCCCTTGTACCCGCTGAGCAGTCCCAAATAGGAACCCAGAAGCAATGAGGCCAAGACCCCAAGAATGGCGGTGCCACCGGGAAGCCATAATTTATCATTCACCGGTAAAATCACCAGTACAATGCGGGCACCATAGACGATACGGGACCAGAGATCCCGGCCCAATTCGTCGGTTCCCAGAATATGGGTGGTGGACGGTCCCTGATTGGGTGCCTTCCAGTCCTGCTCCATGGGACCATAGGAGGTCACCAAGGGGGCAAACAAGGCCACAGAAAACCAGAAAACAACCATAACCAGTCCCACCATTGCTGTTTTAGATGACCACAGCACGGAAAACAGTTCCATAAATTTATTTTTTTTCAGTTGCGCTTCACTCATATTTTTCCTGTTGACTCACATTGTGTTTCAGAGGCATTGGCGTATTCGTTTTTTATAAAAAACTCCAGACAAACCTGACGGATTTTCATGCTTGGTTGTGCGCGGAACGAGGTCCGAATAAGGTCCACCCGTGGCGGTTTATTAGAAAATAAAACTTCCGGGCATCCTCAGCAGAGCCCCCCCCCGAGGGGCAATAGGAACCGGCCAATTGGGCCGTCTACGGTTCCGGGCCGGGCCCATTGCCCGTCGGGGGGGCGGCATGATATCATTTTCAATATTCGTTGTAGGCAAAACGAATCAAAATAAGGTCTGCCCGTGGCAGTTATTCTGGAATCCAACATGGCCTTATTGATTATCACGAAAATCGTATTTTGGGATTTAAAAATGTATACAAGACATCCGCCACCAATTGTGTTCCCACGGCGATGAGCACCATGATCATGGTCCCCGCCTCAATGGCGTTGACATCCTTGTACAGGGCAGAATCCAAGAGGTACTGACCCAACCCGGGATAGCCAAAGACCACCTCCACAATGACGATACCGCCCATGAGCCAGTTCACATGGAGCATGATAACCGTGATGGGGGCGATGAGGGCATTTCTGATGGCATGTTTCCAGATCACCGTAAAATAGGGAAGGCCCTTAAGAAACGCCGTTCGAATATAGGCGGACTGCATCACATCTGCCATGCTGGCCCGGGTGATGCGAAGGACATAGCCAAGCTCGATGAGGGTGAGCGTTAATACTGGCAACACCAGCATATCCGGCCGTTGCCAGGGCGCTTTTTCACCAAAAACGGTGGCACCGGGCACCAGATCCAGCCAGTGGGATAAAATTAAAATCAAAAAAATACCCGTTGCAAACTCTGGAATCACAGAAAAAGACATCCCCACAATGGATAAAAATCGATCCTTGAACGATCCCACCTTAAGCCCTGCAATCACCCCTAACAACAGTGCCAGGGGCATGACAATAACAAAGGCAATCCCCGCCAAAACCAGAGAGTTTCGAAGCCGCACAAAAAGGCTTTTACTCACCGGCCTGCCAGTCCGAATGGAGACCCCGGGATCTCCCCGGACAAATCCTTTTTTCAAAGGGATATATTTTGACGGTCCCCCCGTGGTTTTTTGCCACCCCGATCCCGCCGTAAAGGTCCATACCTCTTTTCCAGATCCCTTTTCCCAGAGAACCGCATGGTTGGCGCGATCCAGCCCCCAGAAAAAGCTGTTTCCATCCGTGTCTGTTTTCCAGCGCTGGTTATCTGTTTTTTTGGTGATGGTGCCGTCAAGGGCTCGGAGATCGGCGACAAGATTGTCGCCATCAAGGGTCCAGCGCACCAAAGTACCATCTGCTTCTTTAACCCACCACTCTTCAAACCCGGTGTCTGTGGTGATACGCTTAAGGGGCATCTTGACCTTTCTTGCCGCATGCCAGTCACTGCCGGTGAGCCAATACATGTATCGTGTGCTCATGGGCTTATCAAATCCCATCTGGGCCAGAAAAGAAGCCTCCTGTTCGGGTGTGATAAACGCACCCAGTATGTTCTTTGCGATATTACCCGGTGATGATTCCACGATAACAAAAACGGCAACGGAGACCACAAACATGGTCAACAAAAGAAGAAAAAAACGTCGTATAATAAATTTGGCCATAGAAGTCTCAGTTTAAAGATTAACCGTTAAAATAGACTATCCGAGCCATTATGTTTGTTTATAAGGAGCAACAAACAAATAATGACGAATAATCCATTGATATGAATTTCCGAAAAAATAGGTCTAAAACAATACGCCTTTTTGACCGTGATGCTCAGTGAAATAAAGATTTATTCTTTTGAACGAATAAAGTTAAACAAAATTTCCCACAAAAAGCAACCCCTGTTATGATATTCTTTCACATAAAAACAAAATATCAGTTATGTACTTAGACATATCAATAAAAACGACATGCGGGTTGTATTTCAGATTATCTTCTGTCAATCTGTGATAAAAATGAATGACTCAGGTTGCGTTTCAGGGTCTTTTGTTAAAATTATTGTATTCACGGGGGCAGTGTGTTCAGGGGGGCAGGCTTACGTTATTGGCGTTATGGACGCACATTTATGCAAAGCTGTGCTCCCAACGATGGGACACTGGAATCCAACATGGGCCAACGAATAATGAAAATGACATCATGCCATCCCCTGCACCACCCACCGATCGAGATGGCGAAAATTAAAGGCAAGCATGAAATTTCAGAAATGGGAAAAGGATAAATAAACAATGGGTATTGAAATCGAACGGAAATTTCTGGTTAAAACGATATCGGGCAGGATGCCCTGGCAATCCTATAACATTATGCCGTTAATGCTGCGCCAGGGATATCTGAAAAAAAGCAAAAATGCCACAGTGAGAGTACGAACCTCAGACCAGAACGGATTTATCACCATAAAAGGCCCAACAGAAAATGCTACCAGAAAAGAGTTTGAATACGAAATACCACTGACAGAGGCCCTGGAAATGTTTGATCTTTGCCAGGGTGCTCTCATTGAAAAAAAAAGATATTGCATGGTTTACAAAGGATTCACATGGGAAATTGATGAATTTTTAGGGAAAAACCAGGGACTTGTTGTGGCAGAGATCGAATTAAATTCCCCGGATGAATATTTTGAGCCCCCCCCATGGTTGGGACGGGAGGTCACTCCTGATCCCCGTTACTGCAATGCCTGCTTGGTGAGCCATCCCTTCCATGAATGGTGAATGAGAAGCCAAGCCTGATCGTTCCAGACATCATGGGATAGTCCACGAGACAAACATCACACATTCAACAACGCCTTTACCCGTGTGAAAATTTCATCCCGAATATCACACACCGCTTCAAGTGGCTGCCCTGCTGGGTCAGGAAGCTCCCAGTCCACCATTTGGCACCCGGGAATAACGGGACACGCCTCTCCACATCCCATGGTGACGATGCATTCAAAATCTCCCTGGGCCAGCGCATCTTCCATGGAGCAAGGCACGTTAAATGCGATATCAATACCCTTTTGGGCCATGGCTGCAACGGCCATGGGGTTTATCTCCCGGGCCGGACTGCTGCCAGCACTGATCACATCATATGCATCACCGGCAAACTGCCTTGCAAATCCTGCTGCCATCTGACTTCGGCCTGCATTTTCACGGCAGGCAAACAAAATCCGTTTTCTATGCTGCGACGGTGTTAATACCCTGTCAGCCAGATGTTTTACATCCGCCACCACCCCGGGATGGTTTCTAATGGCTCCCCGATCATCGATGCCGGGGTAACACAGTTCATCGGCAAAGGAACAATCCATTGCATCAAAAAAATAACGGGTAGTGAGTCGGATACCATCAAATAAATTTTTTCCATGGGTGGCCCCCACAGACAGAAGAATACCCCTGCGATGATCTGCTCCAGGATCTTTTAATTCTAAACAATATTTCCTGGACCAGAGGGTCTGGATTCGATCAATAATCCCCTTAATCCGTGCCGGAACACCATAAAAGTAAACCGGCGTGGCCAAGACAATGACATCTGCTTTGCGCATAAGCGGAAAAAGATCCTGGGCCAGCGTATCCTTAATGGAGCAAATCCCTTTTTTTTCGCAATATCCACACCCGATGCACGGCTCATAAGATTCAAAGGCAGCATGGACTGTGTGGGTTGAAAACCCTTTTTTTTCAGCCTGGTCCATGAAAAGAGATAAAAGATAATCGTTGTTTCCCCTGCGCCTGGGACTTCCATTCAACCCTAAGACAAACATGGATTTCCTCCTCTTTTTGGCATTCTTTACATCAACATTTTTGGGGTTGCTCATAACACAAGCCTGACCCCTCCCCAGAGTGGCCTAAGAATCTAATGGGGAAGGTCAGGCCTTTAAATCTGAAGCCTGAAAGATTATTTAATACTCAACAATTCCACCTCAAAGAGCAGTGTGGAGCCCGGTGCAATGGCCTTTCCTGCACCCCTGTCACCATAGGCAAGCTCAGAGGGAATAAACAACTCCCATTTGGAACCCACTTTCATGAGCTGAAGGGCTTCGGTCCACCCTTTGATGACCCCACCCACCTGAAAGGAGGCTGGCTTTCCTCTTTTGTAAGAAGAATCAAATTCTTTCCCATCAATGGTGGTTCCCCTGTAGTGGCATTCAACGGTGTCTGAGGCTTTGGGAATGGCACCATCCCCCGATGTGATCACCCGGTACTGAAGACCGCTTTCCAGGGTCACAACCCCCTCTTTTCCTCTATTGGTCGCAAGGTACGCCTCGCCCTTTGCTTTGTTGTCCTGGGCAGCGACTTTCATCTGTGCCATCTGTTTTTCCTGCATTTTATTTTGAAAAACAGTCATGGCCTCTTTCATCTCTTCCTGGGTCAGGGTGGATTCCCCTTTTCCCTGGCTTTCTTCAAATCCCTGGAAAAAAGACGCCATATTGACATCAAAATCCCGCTTAAGATTCTGGCCGATATTGTACCCCAAAGAATAGCTTATTTTTTCATCTTCCGTTGTGACTGCTTTCTTGGTTTCATCAGCGTTGACCCCATGCAAGGCAGGGCACAGAACCAATGCAAAGACAGACAGTGCAACCATTTTTTTTAAACCGATCACGGAACTCCTCCTGTAAATTAATGTAATACAACCTTTTGATATAAATTTCATTGCCTTTGGTATCAGAATTTGGGATAAATGGCAATGAAGTTCTCCGATCAGCAGTAATTCTAAAAGGTTCATGAGGGAATGCAAGGCCCCTTGTATATTCCGCCGTCACCCCCTTGTACCCACGACGTCTGAGCGCGGTAACTACTGGCGTGATCAAACACCCCCTGGAAATCAAATCCCTTTTTTCAATACATGTGAAATCCACTTTTCCCCTGTTGCCAGGAGAGACTCATTTTCTAAAACATCCAATATTTTAAGGGGTATCTGATGAAATATATCTTTCAGAACAGTATCCTGCCATAAATAAAATCGTCTGCCCTGTTCATCCTCCCGAATACCATTGCCCTGTTTCAAAGAAAGAAATAGTATTCCTCCTGATTTCAGACCCGCTATAATAGTGGCCAAAAGAGGGGGCAGTTCTTGCCAGGAAACATGAACAAGGGCACCGGTCAAAAGGATGGCATCCACAGACACCTGGGAAAAGTCAAAGGTATTAAAATCCCCCTGTATCACCTGGCATCCTGAATACGCAGCAGCCAGCCGGGCAAGCCCCCTGGATCGCTCCAGCCCCACACCCTTAAAGCACTGCTGTTTAAGCCATAAAAGATCCCGACCTGATCCACATCCCACATCCCATATTTCCCCTCCGGGGGGCAAATATTTTACCACAGGTGCCAGGAAAGGGGTTGGGTCCAAATGGACAGTATCATTAAAATAAGATTGAAATTTTTTGTGATAATAATCCATTAATCTGAAACGCCTCCTTTCCCGGCCCCTCTACCACTACAAATAAAGAAAGTGGGACTTGATCATCGTTTAGTCCACGTTACGGGCTGGCATACAATAAAAAAGAATCACAACAGTTCTGTCAGGGCTTCCATGCTGATTTTCTCCACCACAGCTTTTCCAATACCGTTTAAAAAAACAAAGCTGATTGCATCATTTTCCTTTTTCTTATCCCGACTCATGGCATCCAGAACCTCTTTTGCATCAACGGCACAAGCAATGGGCAGATCCAGCTGGGTGAGCACCCGGGAAATCCGCTGGCACTCTTCCAGGCTTAAAAACCCCTTTTTCCGGGAAAATTCAGCGGCAGCAACCATGCCCACTGCCACAGCCCGCCCATGGCCCATGCCGGTTATTTTTTCCAAGGCATGGGCAAGGGTGTGGCCGAAATTGAGTTTTTTGCGCTCCCCTGCCTCCCGTTCATCTCGCTGAACCACCCCGGCCTTAAGTTTTACAGAATCAAGCACCAGCCGGTTAATAACATTATAGTCCAGGGCCAAGGCTTTTTCACAATTTTTTTCAATATAATCGAGCATGGCTGCATCGGCAATGAGGGCGTGCTTGACGATCTCGCCAAACCCATTAGACACCTCTTCAGGGGGCAGGGTTTTTAAAAGTGCGGTGTCGCAGATGACAAATTCCGGCTGGCAGAACACACCCACCATGTTTTTATAGGCATCAAGATTCACCCCGTTTTTACCGCCCACACTGGCATCCACCTGGGAAAGAAGGGTGGTGGAAACAAAGCCAAACCTAAGTCCCCGCATGTAGGTGGAGGCAACAAATCCCGTAACATCACAAACGATCCCCCCCCCAATACCCAGTATAAAAGTGGAGCGATCCGCCCCAAGATCAATGAGTTCTCTGTATATCTTTTCGACAGTGGCAAGGGTTTTAATGCCCTCTCCCGTGGCAATGGTAATAACTGGTGCCGGGGGAAAATCCTGGCCCCATGCTGCCTTTATATTGTGGTCGGTGATAACAATCACTTTTCCCTGGGGCAGGTACTGCCCCACATTTTTCAGGTGCTCTCCCACATGTATTCTGGAAATACCGTTGGCTCCTTCAACTTGAATGGTCTTCACACAAATACTCCTGTAATGCCTTGAATGGCGTTGATTTTGACACCATTTGTATTTCTGCACAGATACAGGTGTCAAGAAAAAAATGATTTGAGTTCATACCCCGGGATGCATTATGATGAAAACTCAAGACCCATTACCAAAATATAAAGCAACCCCGGGGGGTGAACCGTGACATTATGGGAAAAGGTAAAAGGCGAATTCATTGATATCATCGAGTGGACCGACGAGACGTCAGGCACCATGGTGCACCGATTTCCACGGTATGATAATGAAATCAAATACAATGCCCAACTGGTGGTGAGGCAGTCCCAGGCAGCGGTGTTTGTGAACCAGGGGAAGGTGGCAGATGTCTTTTCTCCAGGGCAATACAGTCTGACCACCCGGAACCTGCCCATACTCTCCACCCTCATGGGATGGAAATATGGTTTTCACAGCCCTTTTAAAGCAGATGTCTACTTTGTCAGCCTCCAGAATTTCACCAATCTCAAGTGGGGCACCAAAAATCCTGTTATTTTAAGAGACCCGAAATTCGGACCGGTACGTCTCAGGTCCTTTGGGACCTATGTGGTGAAAATAATTGATCCGGGCATATTCATCAAGGAGATCACCGGCACCCAGGGACATTTTTCCCTGGATGGCGTTGTGGAACAGCTACGTAATCTCATTGTCTCCCGATTTTCCGATCTTTTGGGTGAAAAGAAAATCCCGGTGCTTGACCTGACGGCCAGCTATGATGAGCTGTCAGCCATCCTCACTCGCATCATTACCCCGGAATTCCTTGAATATGGCCTTGAAATCACAAAACTGCTGGTGGAAAATATCTCCCTGCCTGTGAGTGTTGAAGAGGCCCTGGATAAAAAAAGCAGCATGGGCATTGTGGGAAACCTGGATGATTATTTTAAATTTCAGTCTGCCAATGCCATGGCAGCCGCAGCGGAAAATCCTGGGGGGGAGGCATCTGCTGGCGTGGGTATGGGCATGGGTTTTGCCATGGCCAACCAGATGGGTCAGGCCATGATGCCCGGACAACAGAACACTGCCCCCCCCTCCCCTGCAGCCACACCGCCCCCCATCCCGGATCAGCCCTCGGGAATTATCTATTTCCTTGCCGTTAAAGGCAAACAACTGGGTCCCCTGGGACAGGATAAAATCATCCACAATATTAAAATCGGAAAAATAAAACCTGAAATGCTCATGTGGCG
>Ga0307929_1000971_pt1 | contig 24493 bp, 11 predicted proteins | sample AceLakmetage1330_FD_203160 | JGI IMG/M metagenome (GOLD analysis project Ga0307929, IMG submission 203160) | Saline water microbial communities from Ace Lake, Antarctica - #1330 | ecosystem: Environmental > Aquatic > Non-marine Saline and Alkaline > Saline | place: Antarctica: Ace Lake...
GATGGGCACTTTTTTACAAGATTCAATACCTACTTCTGCTCGATAATCATCCGGAACGATATCGAGATAGGTTTCATACACTTCAATTGCATCTTCATATTTTCCATTCATACGAAGTGCATCGGCATAATAAAGCCTTGCATCGGGTGTTAAACGTTGCGAATTTGCTTTTAAAGCTTTAACAAAGAACTCTTCGGCAAGGTTCATTTGTCTCATATCGCGGTAGCAATAAGCAATTCGATAAGCAATTAATGCATAATCTTCCATGCTTTGAGCACTTGTAAGTGCTTCAGAATAATAATCGACTGCTTCTTCGTATCTAAATTGGTAAAAAGCAGCATCGCCTTTTTTAGAGCTTGTTTGTGCAAAGCTCTGTGATATAATTGCTCCAGTTAACAGGAGTGTCAGTAAAATTAAACGTTTCATATCTTAGGATTTTTCAGTTTATAAAATTAATGATTTCTATGATAACTAAAAGCATTTTACAATATTTCCTACAATCCATTCAAGAAAACTTCGCGTTTAAAAGTAGTTGGTGTGTCCAATTCTTTTGTTGAAACACGTATGCTTTCAGGGATATAGGGCTCTTTCTCAAAATAAATCTGATAAATATTATCCAAATCCAAATCAAACTCAAATTCGCCAAATTCGTTGGTTTTTTTGATATTAATCTCTTTTCCTTCCTGATCTAGGAGGCTAACATGTACATCGGAAAGCTTTTCGTTATTTAATTTCCCCCATACAGTTCCGGTAATTTTGGCTGTAAGCTGAGGGAGAACAAACTGGTAAATATCAGATTTTCCGACACCACCACGTCTTCGGGATGTAAAAAATCCTTCTTCCTGATTATCTTTAAAGACAATTCCAAAATCATCTGCAGGAGAGTTTATAGGGATCCCCATGCTTTCCACATCATAAGAGCTCGGCCCAAGTTGTTTTGCTTTAAAAAGATCAAGTCCACCAATACTTTCTTTTCTATTGGATGAGAAATAAAGGATTCCGTTTGAGCGAATATATGGAAAACAATCATCATGTACTGTATTAATATCCGGACCTAAATTTTGCGGCGCACCAAAATCATAAGATTTTCTTTCGCGTGTGATTTTATAAATATCTTTTCCTCCGTATCCTCCAAGCATAGAATCGGCGACAAAATACAGGGTAAGCTCATCTTCAGAAATTGCAGGATGACCTATGCTAATATCTTCGGGAATTCCGGGAATTTCGAGTTCTCGAACTTCTGTCCAATGTTGACTACGACGCTTAGCAGTATAAACACGACATCCTTTATCAGTACTTTTGTCGTACTCACATCGGTTAAAATACAGCACATTATATCGACGATTTAAACTCGCCGCACCTTCATCAAATTCAGTATTTACCCTTCCAAGGCTTTTTTGGGGTACTGACCAAGCATCGGTTCGTCTATCACGATCTATTTCATAAATATCAGTAAAGAGTTCTCCTGACTCCAAGTTGATATCAGGATTATCCAAAACAGACCGTGAGCTTGTAAAATAGAGTTTATCATAATCTTTATACCCAAAGAAAGGGCAAAAATCTAATTCTCCGGAATTAATTAGTGCAAAAATTTTCACCTGATAATTAGTTGGCTTTTCAAGTGCTACAAGTGTTCTGTGAATGCGCTCTATCGCAGCATCAGCACGTGGATCATCCGGGATTTTCTCCTTATAAGTTTCTAGTGCCGTAATCGCATTATCAAACTCTTCATACTGTAAATGGGCTTCAGATAAATCAAAATATAGACTCTCATCCTGATAATTATAATCTAAGGCATCTTGAAAATGCTGAATTGCTTTTTCAGGTTCTGACAGTTTCATGTATGCAAGGGCCATTTTGTAAGAGACTTCGGCTCTGGTTTTTCGGGATTTTTCACTGCGATCAAATTGCTTTTGATAATTATCAATTGCCAATTTAAATTGCTCGCGCAGGAAAGCTTCATCTCCACGCTCCAAAAACCGCTGTGAAAATGTCTGAAACGGAATAATTATCAGATTTAATACAATCAATATGTAAACTGTTTTCTGCATACTATTTTGATTTTTCGTAAAAATAACAAAGCTAACGTGTTTCGCCAATTTTTGACACTAAATAAACCGTAATTAATGATGCTTTTAGTTCAACTATGCAAAACAAATGCCGAAAATAAGCATTGGTGTTTTTTGCATTATATGCACAAATTTCATATTGCGAATCATTATTATCCGGTAATATCATTTTTGCGTAATACAAATTGTGTTTCAGAATGATTGATAAAGAAATTCTGAAACACAATTTGTATAAGCTGACAGGTCAACTAACGGAAGGAAATCGTCAAAACCCCTATGCATAAAAAAAGCTGCTACAGATTTGCAACAGCTTTTGATTAATTATATTAAATGGTATTTTAACGGAAATCACTCAGTTGTTCCATCAATTTTTTGCGAGCAAAGAAAATCCGGCTTTTCACTGTACCTATCGGAAGGACCAGCTCATCTGCAATTTCCTGATATTTATATCCGTGAGTATAGCGTTCAAATGGAACACGATACGCTTCATCAAGACTGTCAATTGCTTTTGAGATTTCATTCGCTGCAAAGGTAGATTCTGGGCTAATAGAGCTTTCAGCCTGCCCTGAATTTAGGTAATATGCATCTTTCGTGTTATCAAAAGCCGTTTTTTGTCTTACCGCTTTATTGTAATTGTTAATAAATGTGTTTTTAAGAATTGTAAATACCCAAGCTTTAAAGTTTGTGTTATCAGCATATTTATCTTGATTGGAAATGGCTTTAAAAAAGGTTTCCTGCACAAGGTCGTCTGCTTCTTCATCGTTGGAAACCAGACTGTATGCAAAATATTTCAAATTATCCTTAAGACCGATAAGTTTAGTGTTAAAATCATTTGTTCTCATATGGCAATTAATTTAGATTCATTTTAAATTCAATGTAAAAGTAAGCATTATTTAAACTCAGTCCAAATTAATGTGTTAAAGAATCATTAAAGCCTGACGAAATTACTCCATGAATTGATGAACATCATCAAAAGCTGGATGATTATTCATTAATTAATGTTAAATTGAATAGATTTCCGTTTCACTAAAGAAGAAACAGATTTCCGTTTTCGCATTTTCAATTGAGTCAGAACCATGTACCGCATTATGGGTAATATCCTTTGCATATTTTGAACGAATTGTACCTTGTTCTGCTTTTTTCGGATCTGTGTTTCCAATGAGTGTACGATAATCCTCAACTGCATTATCTTTTTCAAGGACGACTGCCACAACAGGACCTGAGCTCATAAAATCGACAAGTGTATTATAAAAAACTTTATCCTTATGGATATCATAAAACAATTGAGCATGTTCCTGTGTTAGCTGTTTCATTTTAATGGCAATAATTTTGAACCCTCCTTTATGGATATCATCCAGAATTGGTGCAATGAATCCTTTTTGAACAGCAAATGGTTTAATCATTGTGAATGTACGTTCTTTCATAATTATTTGGTTTTAGTTGTTTTCCTGAGCAAATTTCACTGCAATGACTTGTATCCTTCTTTCTCTTGCAGCAATTGGATTGTAAACGGAATTTCGCCTGTCGTTTGGATTATCACTTACTCCTTTAGGGACCTGAGTATCCCCAAAAGGAATTGTTTCAATCGTCAGTAAACCATCATCCATATATTTCACTAAACTTCCGTTTTTATATTCATTTAAATATTTTTTCAGACTGCTAATCCGTCGTTTTGCCAGATTCAAATTATACTCTGGTGTATTTAACGGACTGGTATATCCTTTAATTGTAACTAAAACGTTTTGATCTTTCTTCAACAACTCTTCCATCAGGAGCATAAATTTACGCAATTTTTGGAACTCTGTATTCACATATTCATCAAAAAAGAGCTCGATACTATCTTGGGCTTGATAGGCATCCTCGTCGGATAATCCTGAAGTAAAATTCCGAATATACTCAGCTTCACGAGCCATGTAGGCGGCGAAACTTTTTTCGTAATTGATGTCAGTTACCGTATCCCATGATGAAGGCCCCGGTCTGTCGTTATGAAAAAACAAGGTAATCGGAATTAGTTCTTCTGCTGTTTTGGTCAGAATGGTAATTTGTTCCTGAATAATTTCGTCTTCTGTTTTCGGAATAATGATTTCCGGAATTTCATAGCTAAAGATATCGTTACAACAAGAAAGATGTTTCATGGCGAGCGCCTCATCACGATTAGAAGTTAATAAAGCAAGGCGGCTGCTGTGGTCAATGCGATAATACAGATCATTTTGCGGAGAGTTTACCGGAAACCCCATGTTTTCAATTTTAGCAGTATCTCCGACGGTGGTTTTCATTTTAAAGATATCGTACCCACCTGCGCCGTAGTGCCAGTCAGAGCTAAAATAAAGGGTTGAATCTTTCACATTATAATATGGTGAAATCTCATTTCCGATGGTATTAAATCGCGAGGTGGTATCAACCAAATAAGCGAATTTTGAATTCCCGGGTTCACGTCGTCCCCAATTTTTTGGTTTCGAATAAGTTCCATCCGAATATATTATATTGTAATAAACATCAAAACCACCCATTCCTCCGGGTTTATTGGAAGCATAAAAAACATACGAAGCAGTATCGTTGTGAGCAATAGTTGGATGTGTATTGCTCGCACCCAGACAATTGACAATCCGTGGCAATCGCTCAGGGATAGACCATTGACCATCTATACATTTTGCTTTCATAATACGTGCGGGAAGGGAGTCGCTGACCGTATAATACAGTTCATTATTTTTTTCATCATAGAAAGGGTTAGCCACATCAGCATACGGCAGATTAATTGTTTCCGGAAGTTTTATCTTTTGCCCAACTCCAGCAATCGTGTCAATTTCCAAAGAAAAAATTCGTGCATAGAAATTGTCTTTATCAAGTGAGTCAGGTAAAATTGCGGTAAAAAACAAGATGCTATCTTTTCGTCCGTGCATTGCAAGTTCAGCGAAATATGAATTTACTCTGGTATCAAAATGAATAACATTTTGACTACCGGGGTAAAACCACAACTTTTGCGCAATTTCGCAAGCAATAATTTCTCGTTTGGCACGGATTGCGAAATAATCATCGACATTTTCACTTTTATAGGTTTTAAGAAAGTGACGAAAATGGTATTGAGCCATTAAATAATCTGCACGTGATTTCAGCATGTTCGCCAAATAAAATTCCACATACGGATATTTTTCTGTCCAGTTTGGGATGAGTTTTTTATAATATTTAGCTGCTTTTTGGTAATCATTATCAAAGCGATAAGCTTCGGCAATTTTAAAATTAACTTCTGGGATATTAGGGGTGATTCTGAGCGCACGTTTGTAAAAATCAGCAGCACCAAAATAATTCCCTTGCTCCACCGCTCTATCACCACTATCCACAAGGGTTTTAACATCCTGTGCATAAATAACAGAGCTCATGCTGATGCATAAGAAAATGATGATATTTAGATAAAATCGGGGCATTTTCTGACTGGTGGACTGGTTAATATGCGTGTTTTTTTAAATATATAAACTAAGGACAATTCGACTCCTCCTCTGCCCCTACTAATGGTTCGTAATCCGGAAAAATTGATGTCGTAACTCAATTGAAATTGGATACTATTATAATCCATTCCGAACATAAGAATTCCTGCATCTTTTGTTCTCAAATAAGCTCCTGCGAACATTGCCCGAAGCCCGAGCGGATTAAAATCAACGCGGAAATTGCTTCCAAAATTTATTTCTCGGTAAGCTCCATGCGTCATAAACAAAAAAGCAGGCATTGCGACAATATCTTCCGTGAGTTGAATTATTCCGTTGGCATAAATTTGCCATTTAAAGTTCATAACAATCCTTGGGTTTGAATAAAACGATTTTTGTGGTGCAAATAAATGGTTTGCAGAAGCTCCTATTGCAAAAGAAAGGCTGTCATTTACCTGATAATTTGTCAAGAATCCGGAGGACAAATCGAAATAACTAAAACGCTCTACATCCGGAATTTCAAAATTTGGCAGATTTGGGTCAAACTGGTCGCCATCGTATTGATTTCCAAAATAGAGTGCATTAAAATTTAAACCATGCTGCACAATTGCCGGGGAAACTCCAAAGCTAAAATTGGCCTTTTTATATTGCATGTTTGCTGCAATCGGAATTTCAATGCGAAAGGTTCCAAAGTCACCGTCTCCAGCAACATCGTTAGTCAGCAAAAGGCCTGCAGCAGGTTTTATTTTTTTGTCTTTAAGGAAAGTCATATCAGCACTTACAGCAACTGTACTATACGCATCTTCAAATGCTTTCCACTGGCGTTTATGGTTTGCGACAAAGCGGATGTCGCCGTTAAACATACCGGTTTCAGCCGGATTCAAATGTAGAGGGGCATTTAGGAACTGAGAAAAATGGATATCCTGAGATTTGCCGGGCAGAAATAAGCATATGGCAAAGCCAAAAAACAGCAGGTATGTAAAGCATTTACCTCCGGACATTTTGTGGTTTTTTGTAAATTTACAAAAGATTTCAGAGAAAGTCGGACGTTTGGATAAAAAAGAATTTTCGGGGATAATTTGATTTGTCCACGACCTAAAGTTCGTGCTTATTCTCATTTCTGCAATATAAATAGTGTTTGTCCATAATGTCCGATATTTGCGTTGTTGCTCAAATTTCAAATCCTCGAATCCGCCGCATGGCGGATACTGCGGTTTGAAGTTTTCGCACGCCTTAATCTCGAACATTATGAACTAAACACTTGACTGTATAGACAGACACTAAATAGAAACATAAATTTTCCAAAGTTCAAAATTTCAAAAAAGTAAGAATACGAAGTTAATCCAAAAACATCTTCTCCTGTTAAAACAGAAAAAGGCAAGCGTTTGCCTGCCTTTTGTCATTACATGCTATTAATCAACGATTACGCATCAATATTGGCATATTTTGCATTTTTCTCAATGAATTCACGTCTTGGTGCAACTTCATCACCCATGAGCATTGAGAAAACTTGATCCGCTTCGGCTGCATTATCAATATTCACACGTTGTAATTTACGAGTTTCAGGGTTCATGGTAGTATCCCACAACTGTTCTGCATTCATCTCTCCAAGCCCTTTATAGCGTTGGAGGTGCAATCCGGATTCACTTCCACTTTCAGTAAATCTTGCAACAATTTCTTTGCGTTCTTCTTCTGACCAAGCATATTCTGCCTGTTTCCCTTTTCTAATAAGATACAACGGCGGCGTTGCCAAATACAGATATCCTTGTTCAATCAATGGTCTGATATATCTAAAGAAGAATGTCATGATGAGTGTAGTGATATGGCTACCATCCACATCGGCATCCGTCATGATAATTATTTTATGATAACGCAGTTTTTCGAGATTGATGGCTTTGGAATCCTCTTCAGTTCCCATAACGACGCCAAGGGCCATGAAAACATTTTTAATTTCCTCGCTTTCGAATACTTTATGCGGCATTGCTTTTTCCACATTAAGAATCTTACCTCTCAATGGTAAGATTGCCTGAAACAAGCGGTCACGACCTTGTTTTGCGGTACCTCCCGCAGAATCTCCCTCAACAAGAAAGAGTTCAGCAATTGATGCGTCTTTTGTAGAACAATCGGCGAGTTTTCCGGGGAGACCTGCACCTGTTAATGCTGATTTTCTTTGGACAAGTTCACGAGCTTTTCTTGCTGCATGACGAGCTGTTGCAGCAAGAATTACCTTTTGAACAATAGTTTTTGCATCCCTTGGATTTTCTTCAAGATAATTTTTCAATGCAATACTAACCGCCTGATTAACAAATTGTGCAACCTCAGAGTTTCCAAGTTTTGTTTTTGTTTGTCCTTCGAATTGCGGTTCCTGAACTTTCACTGAAATCACTGCAGTCAATCCTTCACGGAAATCATCACCGGCGATTTCGAATTTCAATTTAGAAAGCATTCCGGAATCTTCAGCATAAGATTTCAGCGTGCGTGTAAGCCCTCTGCGAAAACCGGTAAGGTGGGTTCCGCCCTCAATTGTGCTGATATTATTAACGTAGGAATAGACGTTTTCGGTAAATGAGTTATTATATTGCATTGCAACCTCAACAGGTACTTCATCATCATCTTTTGAAATGTGAATAATATCTTCACAAATGGTTTCCCGATTTTGGTCGAGATATCGTACAAATTCCTTCAATCCGTCTTCCGAAAGATAAGATGCTTGCAAGGGATTTCCGTCTTCATCCATTTCACGTAAATCCTTTATCGAGAGTCTAACCCCTTTATTCAGGTATGCCAATTCTCTGATGCGGGTTGCAAGGATTTCATATTTGAAATCGGTAGTAATAAAAATGGTATCATCGGGGGAAAAATGAATAATTGTTCCATTTTTATCACTTTCTCCGATGACCTCAATATCTGAAACCGGTTTTCCAATTTTATATTCTTGCTGATAAATTTTCCCATCGCGATGAATTTCTGCTCTCAAAGTTGCTGAAAGTGCATTTACGCAGGATACTCCCACACCATGCAGTCCACCGGAAACTTTATATGAATCTTTATCAAATTTTCCGCCGGCATGCAATACAGTCATAACAACCTCAAGCGCAGATTTCCCTTCTTTCTCGTGCATATCGATTGGGATGCCGCGTCCGTTATCAGTAACAGACAAACTTCCATCTTCATGAATGAGGAGGTCAATGGTATCGCAGTATCCGCCCATAGCCTCATCAATAGAGTTATCAATAACCTCATAAACCAGATGGTGCAATCCTTTGACTCCGATATCACCTATGTACATAGCTGGCCGTTTTCTTACGGCATCCAGTCCTTCAAGAATCTGGATATTCTCCGCTGAATAATGATCTTTTTTTATTTCTTCCATCACAAAAATTCTGCTTTATATTTAATATACAAAGATAATTTAAATCCGCAATTTAACACATGATTATTCATTTGAAATTCATGTTTTTTATTAACGGGACTTCTAACAATACAGTGATAATTTTAATCGAGCTAAGTCTGTTTAAAATCCATACTTAATTCCGGCAAGGAAATGGAATCCATAAACGGGATATTGATACCAGATTTCATAATTTTGGCAGGCAAGATTATTTAGTGAGAAGAATGCACTTAATTGGTTGCTAATTTGATAATCGGCTCCAAAATTTACATCAATAACAGGATCCATATCAACAGCTCTCCATTGCGGATCGCAGGGAAAATTAACACGTGCGATACGTTTTCCGTCAACGAAAGCCTGAGCATGAACATTCAACTGCGGCAAGACTTGATATTCGGCGTATAATCCTGAGCGAAAAACGGGCACTTGCCACGCTTCGTCAATGTCTTTCAGCCATGTGTAATGATTGTATAAGCCATACAATCTCAATTTCATTTTTTCACCGAATTCAAAATTTAACTCGGCGTAGGCTTTAAACATTTCAACATCAGAATATACCACGTTAAATCTGTTTTGGAGGGGGGAATTATAATCGGTTACAAAAAAATGCTGGTCATCTACTTTGTGATATTGCCCATTAATATTAAACTGAACGGCATCAGATAATCGGCCTTTTATACCGACACAAATATTTTGCTTAATGTTAGCAGGACTAACTGCCATCGTATCGTTGATGTAGGGATTTACACGGGTTAATTCCATCATGGTATTTTCCTGAAGGTTTCCGGTAAAACTGGCATAAGGCAAAATAACATCTGCAATATTATGTTCAATATGGACATCTGGATAAAAATGGAAATCTGAACTGTCTTTCAGAAACTGCATTTTAGTTTTCAACCCAAGTTTGAGTTTAAAATTGTCTGAATTATGTTTCAGATAAGGGGAAACATCCAAATACATGAGCGAGGGGTCAAGATACTTTGCCGGAATAAGGACAAGCTCAGTACTTAAGCCAACCAATTCTTTTTTAATTTTCCGATGTAAATCGGCGGTAAAATCGATTGTGTGTTCAAGATTTTGATTGGCATCAAACCATAAATCATAGCTCAATCCCACTTGGTAATTTATTTTATTGATTTGCGGGTATCTTGATTTTGCAGCGGTGTTAACTGATAATACAGAATATCTTTGACGATGCTTTCCATCAATAAAATCATCCTTATCATCAGGGTGCAAAAGTGGATTTAATGTCAAGTTTGTTGGAGTATATCCGTAAAAGAAATGCTGCGCCGAACCAAAATTAACATCTGCATTGAGTGTTGTTTGACTGTACATTTTTTTCACAAATGCCCCTATATTACTCACATCGTACCCTGCAAAAACGCGATCGTCACTAATCTTAATTTTCCCTTGTGCCGATTGATGTTTTCCAATAACGCCCCAATTTGTACTGGAATTTCGGGTATTCATATAATATAATTCGGCATTCAAGTTGAGTTTACTTCCTATCGCAAGTTTTGCATATCCGTTTTCGAGGTGATCTTTGGATTCACCTTGCAACTTAGCAGCTTGCAAAGGAGTTGGATGCAAGACAGTTGGCTGCATTTTGCTAAAAATGTCATATTTAAAATTGGGCTCAACAAAAAATGTATCAACAATTTTCGGCAAACTTTCAATTCTGAACGCATCATTAATTACGGGTGTATAAGTAGTTACAACCGTAACTTGTTGATTGCTCAAGTTCCCTTCATCAGATTGCTCATCTTGTTGAGCGTAGCCGGGCATTGACACAAGTGTCAGAATACTAGCAGTTGCTAAAATCAAAAATAATTTATTCATTGTTTTCCGGTATTTCTTGTTCAACATTCGGTGAATTTGTAGAATCGGCAGGAGTCTCTGTCTCCTGTTTTGGGATTCTCATATTTTTATCCTGCATTGCATCTTGTTCTTCAAGCTGACGTATTTGCATTTGTTTTTCTCTGGCTTCTTCTTTGATACCATCCACTTCGTCAGTGTAATTATCGAGCAAAGATTGCAGAATGTGAGTTGCCTGGAAATATTCTGTTCGTTCCACATAAATATCTGCAAGCAATAAAAAGCCTTTTGCAAGCCAGAATCGATGCGGACTATTTTTTTGTGAAAAATCGACGATGGTATTTTCAGCAAATTCTTCATCTCCCATTTCGTAATTTATTTTGGCAACAAAATATTTTGCTTCTCCGCCTTCATAACTTGTGACTTCATTACTGAGCGCACTGTAATGAGAAAGCGCTTTGTTTGGCTTATGAGTTTTGTAATATGCATTTGCGAGTTTATAATGAGTTTCTCTGGTTTCGGCATCAGACAAATCGTCGGTTTCAAGCATTTTTTGAGCAGCAACAACGACGTAATCATAATTTTCAGATAACCATGCTGCACGCAACATCCCGAGGCGTGCAATTTTCACCCGAGATTTTTGCTCTGTAAGTTTTTCAAGTTCTGCGTAATAGGTATAAGCCTGTTCGTATTTTTCGTGATCGAAACTGATAGTTGCAGCTTTAAGCAAAGATTCCTCAGCAAACATGTTTATTGGTTTTTCGATAACAAACTGATATCCAGGCAATGCATGTTCAAACTGTTCCTTGCTATAAAAACACTGTGCCTGATAGAAGTTGGCTTCAAGTGCAAAATTTCCGTTTGGATATTTATCAAGATATCTTTGGAAGGCAGTAATTGCAGCATCAATATCATTACTAACAAACAATTTTTGGGCAGACTCAAATACCAGGCTATCTTTTTCAAACTCTGTCACATTGGTTTCAATGCCTTCTGATTCAATGTAGTCCACATAATAATCCGGATTATTCATTTCAACGGAAATATTTTTAATCATTTCCAAAGCATTCATGGATTCATTAGTCGCTGGGAATTTTGCAACAATCGATTTACATGTTGTCAAAGATTGTTCGTACTGCTGTTTTGCATAATACAAGTTTGCCAGCGATGCCAATGCCGAACGCATTTGTGGATTATTTGGATATTGATTTATAAATGTCTGATAATGATAAATTGCCGAATCCTGATTTTCAATATTGGAGTGATAAGTTCTGGCAATTTCATATAAAGCGCTTGCCTGATATCGTGAATCGGGGAATTTATTGCGGAGGGATTTCATCGTATAAATTTTTATCTGGTAATCTTTCAATCTCCCTTGTGCGATAGCTTTTTGATAGCATGCGTAATCGGCATTATAGGTACAATTATCAGATGCTTTGGTGTAATATTCATCAGCGGGAGCAAATTGGGAGTTTACGAAATAGCAATCTCCGATTCGTCCGTATGCATCACAAATAATTTCAGATTTAGTTTCATTACAATGGTCTTCATATTTTCTAAACCATGTTCCTGCAATTTCGTACTTTTTTTGTTTGAAATATGCATAACCGATGTTATAATAAGCTTTTCCGTATTCATTCAATCCAATTGCACCACTTGATACGAGAAAGTCATTAAACTGCTTAATTGCCTGATCATATTTTTTAGAACGATACAGTGCATCACCTTTCCAATAATACGCGAGTGCTTTAATCTTAGGACTATATTGTTTATACTCCAGGGACTTATCGAAATACTCGTTTGCTTTTTCAAGATTGATATCAGCGAAATATTCCAGTGCTCTAAAATAAGCTAGACGTTGGTACGCTTCGTTTATTTCGGGGGTTTTTTGTGGAATTTTTTGAATAACATCGAGCGCCTGCTCATAATTCTTTGTACTGAGAACCGCTTGTAATAGGAAGTCGTAAGCTTCGTCAATGCGGATGGAATTGGGGTATTTTGTAATGAATCGATTGAATGAATTGATTGCTTCGGCAAACGGAGAATAATCTAGTTCGAAACAAATTTTCGCGTAATTAAAAAGTGCATCTTCGGCAATTTCTTTATCAAATTCATTATAGGCAGCAATTCCAAAGGCAGTTTTCGCGCGATTTATCTCACCCATTTCAACATAACATTTTGCAAGATGATATGCCGCATTTTGTGTCAGAGAATCTTCAACACCCACGACTTCTTTCAGATAAGATGCAGCCTGATTGTATTGTCCTTTTTGAAAATAAGCAAAACCCAATTGATAATAATCAGTATCGCTTAATTCCTCTGCATTGCTTTCATATTTCTTCATCCATTCGAGCGCTTTTTTATAATCTCCGGTTTTGAAATAGGCCTCTGCAATAATTCGTGCGATTTCATTAGTGCGTTCCCCATGAATCGTTTCAAGCATTCCGGGAGCATATTCAATCACATCATCGTATCGTTTTTGAATATGATATATTTGAGTGATATAAAAGGGTACGATTTTAGCAAACAACTCATGATTACTCAAATCCCGAAATCCTTCTAAGGCAGTTTGATACTGTTTGTTGAGATATTTAATATGGGAATAAAAATATTTTGCCAGCGGTCCATAGAAATCGTTATTATTATAAATTTCATAAAATGCTTTATCGGCTTTACTGTAATCTTTGCGTGCATAATGGCAAAACCCTGTTTTAAAATAATATTCGCGCAGTTGCAATTCGGGCAAACTCAGTTTATCAACTTTTTCGTACCATTTGAGTGCAGACCGGTATTTTGTTTCGCGATAATAATGATTGGCGAGCTGAAAACTGGCCTGATTAATTTTAGGATTTTCTGGATGATTAAAAATAAACTCCTCTATCAGGTGATTAACATCCCGATTGTAGAGTTTCATTGCACAAATTGAAGCGTAATACTCGGCGTCTTCTTTCAGCAGCGCGTCATTGATATTATCACGTTCCATGAATTGGCTGAACGCATGTTGAGCTGCGCTGTATTTTTTTTGTTCGAACAACTCCAGTGCATCATTAAATGCCTGCTGCCGATTATCAGAATTTAGGTTCTGCTGAGCAAAACCTAAGAAGGACAGCCCAAGAAATATTCCTGTTAAGATGCCATTTTTCATAATACTATATTTTGCAAATTGCATAATCATCTAACTACTAGGTTTTTAATTCACTACATATTATCTCATAAAGGTAAAGAATATTCCATCCGGAAACAGGTAATAATTCGACTTTTAATTAACAATGTTCTGTTTATTTCTATATTTCATTGACTCAGGCTACTGCATGATAATTTATTACATTTGTCAAGAGGCTGTTTTATGAACAAAATACTTAAGTGATTTATTGCATGAAAGAAATAGACAAAAGCTCAAACATCGTAATAAAACTGACGCATTCCCATATAAATCAGGGAGATAACGAGATTCTAAAAGATGTAAATTTAGAAGTACGCACCGGTGATTTTTATTATCTCGTTGGTCGTGTGGGAAGTGGGAAATCGACTTTATTAAAGGCATTATACGGAGATATACCATTAATTTCCGGAGAAGGTATTGTTACCGGTTTTGATTTGATGCATTTAAAAAGCAAACAAATACCAAAGCTCCGTCGCAAATTAGGGATTGTCTTTCAAGACTTTCAACTGTTAACAGACCGCAATGTTTACAAGAACTTAAATTTCGTTTTAAAAGCAACCGGCTGGAAAAATCAACGAGAAATGGATCGCCAAATTGATTCGGTACTTGAGAAAGTTGAAATGATTGCCCATAAAGACAAAATGCCACACGAGCTTTCAGGTGGAGAACAACAGCGGATTGTCATTGCAAGGGCCTTATTAAATGATCCTGAGATTATTCTGGCGGATGAACCAACGGGAAACTTAGACCCAGAAAGTGGCGCTCAAATTACAAAAATCCTGCAAAAAATACGGGATAATGGTCGTGCCGTTTTAATGGTAACACATAACTACAGTTTAATTCAGCAATTTCCGGAACCAACCATTGTGTGTGAGAATGGGAGTATCAGTGGCGAAGCGACCGAGGTCTCACGTATTGATTTTGGGAAGTTTGAAGATGGTTCGGAAGATCTCAAGTTGACGTTCTGATTCGTTTTCCCAATGATATTCTGAGGCTGCCTTTTGAGCAGCCTTTTTCATTTTGTCATAGGTGTCAGCATCGTCAAGTAAGCGATTAATTTGTTTTGCGAGATTTTTTGCATCAATACTTTCAGAAACGGTCTTTCCGGCTTGTGTTTTTTCCATAAAGGCCTTCATTTCCGGCAAATCACTCACAATCGCTGGAATACCGGCATGCCAATAATCGAATAATTTATTAGGCAAAGCAAAGCGATAATTTAATCCTAAATCCTGTTCAAGGCTTAACCCGAGCATTGCCAGTTTGGTAAGGCTACGGAGCTCATCAAAACTTAAACGACCGGTAAATATCACGCGCTTCTCTGCCATTAATTGTTCAGCACGCTGCTGTAATTCTTTTAACAAAGGACCCTTACCGGCAATCACAAGATTATAATCCGGGATAAGCTGAATTGCATCTATCATTTTTTCAATTCCTCTACCGAAATTTAAAGTTCCTTGATATAGGATGAACGGTTTTTCAGATTTAAGCTTGAACGTTTCGACAGATGCTTGTCGTAATGGCAAATTTCGAATAACATCCATTTTTACGCCATACATTTTTTGGTAATAATTTGCAATCGATTCACTTACCGTGTAAGCGTAGTTAAGCTTCGGAAGAAAGTATTTCTCGAGTCGCATCCAAAATTTCTTAACCCTTGGTTTATGTTGCAATTCAGGAACTTCGGAGAACAATTCATGACTGTCGAAAACAAGCGGTTTCTGTCTTATTCTTTTTGCGAACCAGGCTCCCGGCAAACTATCCATATCGCAAGCCAGAACAGCATCCCATTTATGAAAAAGCAACCAGCAAAATAAACGCATATTATACGCGACATAAAACAAGAATCCACGTTGAAAGCACAAACGAAAGCGTTTAGTCGGATAAGTTCTCGAAATCGCACCTGATTTTGATATTTTTCGCCCAATCAATAAAACATCAAAGCCATTATCCATGAGATTCAATGCAGTTTTATGCATTCGTTGATCGAGCTCAAGATCATTTGTTACTGTGATAATAATTCGTTTCACTGCGTGGATTTTTGAAAGCTAAAATTAATAAAAAATATTGTTTCTATGAATTCATTACCTTTGTGGAAAAGAATTCATATGGAAACAAATTATTCACTCAAAGAACGCAATACATTTCATTTTAATATTAACGCCGCTGCTTATTCTGAGATATCAGATCCTGAAATGGTACGGGAATTCATAATGCAGGAGCCCAGTGAATTTACGCAGATTTTAATTATTGGCGAAGGCAGTAATTTATTGTTTCGGGATGATTACCGGGGTCATGTTATCCGGTCAATTGACACAAGCATTGAGGTGATTTCTGAAAGTGGGGATTATGTTTTGGTTCGGGCTGCATCAGGTGTGAAATGGGATGATTTCGTGCAATTTGCAGTAGATAACGGATATGGCGGGATTGAAAATCTTTCTTGGATACCTGGAACAGTTGGTGCCAGTCCTGTGCAAAACATTGGAGCATATGGAGTGGAGGTCAAAGACAGCATTGAAAATATCGAAGGCTTATATTTAGATACAGGAGAATTTTTCCATCTTAAAAAAGAAGCCTGTTTATTCGGCTACCGTAATTCTATTTTCAAACACGAATTAAGAGGGCGTATTTTCATCAGTCATGTTACTTTCCGATTGTCTTCAAACCCCTCATATCATTTAGATTATGGCGCACTGAGATCACGTGTTGAATCGAAAAGAGCAATTACATTATCAACGATTCGTGAGTCGGTGATTGAAATTCGTAAGGAAAAATTACCAGAACCAGATGAAATTGCAAATGCGGGAAGTTTTTTTAAAAATCCGCTTATTACTGAAACTCACTTGTCTCTAATCAAACAGAATTATCCGGAAATTCCGTTTTACAAACTGGAGGAAGGATACAAAATTCCCGCAGCTTGGCTGATTGACACCGCCGGATGGAAAGGGTACCGGCAAGGAGATGCCGGAGTTCATGCAAATCAAGCTTTAGTTTTGGTTAATTATGGGAATGCTGCTCCTTCCGAAATTCTCGATTTAGCGGAAAATATATGTCGTGATATCAAACATAAATTTGGCATAGAGCTAGAAATGGAAGTGACGATTGTATAGGGGTCTTCTATCGTATACAAACAAATGCCCTGTCTGGTAGGGACAAGGCATTTGAAAATTAGCTTAAATATAATACTACTTAAATATCATTACCCGTCCGGAATATGTATAGTCTTTTCCAAATTTATCACGTAGTGTAATTACCCATGTATAAACTCCTTGTTGTACATAATCGCCCATATTATTGTTTGAACGACCTTTCCAGTGCTCATTGAAATCTTTTGTTGTAAAGATTGGCTCTCCCCAACGATTAAAAATTGTCATTTCATAAGATGTGATATCAATTCCCACACCATGAGGATAGAACTCATCATTACCCGGTGATCTGACATTAATGGCATCAGGGACATAGAAACGATGCTCTTCAATGATATTTACAGGTTTCACGACTGTATCAGTACATCCGATGTTATTATATGCAATAAGTGTTACTGGGATTTCTCCGGCTTCACTAAAGACATAATCAGGATTTTGCAATGTACTCATACCATCATTTCCAAAGTGCCATTTCCATGCAGTTGCATTTATAGATTCATCGTTAAAATGAATACTACCGGCAAACATTCCTGCCGTCCAAGGCTGAGCAATAAAATCAGCAATCGGTGATTCTTTAATTTGGAAATTGAGTGTCGCAGAGTCTGTACATCCCATACTTGTGGTAACGACAAGTGAAACTTCATAATATCCGGCATCTTCATAATAATGCACAGGTCGTTTAATTTCGGAGACATTATTATCTCCACTATCCTCATCGTCAAAACTCCAATAATAAGTATAAGTTAGGTTGGTAGTATTGTTATCAAACTGTATGCTCAGGGGAGCACAACCATTATTCGGATTTCTAACAATATCAATATCCGGTTGTGGCGAAACTGAGAGTGTCACATTTGCCGTATCATTCGGAGTTCCACACCCATCGGATAATATGACCTGAAAATCGGTATTTTCTGTTGGACTTACGACAATTTGTGGATTATCTGTCACGATACCATTTCCCCAATCGAAGACAAAAATTCCATCTCCGCCACTGGCCGTTGCAGTAATTGTAGCAGGTTGTCCATCACAGACTGATCCCGGTGTAACCACACTGATATCAAGTGGAGGTTTCACACCAATCTGCATAGTTTCCGGATTTGAAGAACAGCCATTATCATCAACCACAGTTACAATATAGTCAGTAGTTACTTCAGGCGACACCCAATGTGTTGATCCAGAGCCAGCTTCGGACCATGTATAATTATATGGAGGCAACCCACCTGAAGCAGTTGCACTAATTTGCGTTGTTTGCCCGATACAAATTGTATCAGCAGGATCTGTAATTGCAACCACTTGTTCTGGTCCGCTAATCGGAACAGTAGCATATACTTCACACCCATTTTGGTCGGTAATAGTTACAGTGTAAAGATTGGCTGGCAATGTATCACAATAGTCATTTTCGGAAACATTCGGATTCCAATTGTATTCGTAAGGAGGTGTTCCGCTGGACACATTAATCAGAGCGGAACCATCATTATAACCGAAGCAGTTTACCGGAGATGTTATCACATTATCGAGTTGTGGAGCAGCAGTTTCCCCAACATTTACAGGAAATACAGCAGTACAACCATATGCATCTGAAACAATGCATTCATAATCGCCCGGCGCGAGGTTTCCAATAGAATCTAAATTAGTGAAACCTCCAGGAGTCCAAGAATAATCATATCCAGGTGTTCCGCCAAAGACATTTGTAATATAAGCAGCCCCATTATCAAAATTACAGGTTGCATCCACCGTTGCAAAAAGCGCACTAATTTCTGAGGGTTGTGGTACAAAGTAATTCTCTGTCACGAAGCATGAATGATCACTTGCATTATAAACAACAAGGGTATAATTCGTAGAACTCAATCCGGTAGCAACCGGGTCGGTACCAGCTGAACCAAACCATTCATAATGAAAATTCCCTGTTCCACCTGTAACACTTACAGAAATTGACCCATCACTACTACCATAACAAGTAGCCGGGAAGATATTCTCTGTTAATACCATTTCAGCAGGCTCATCAATTACCACGGGACTCTCTGATGTACAGCCATTGACATCAGTAGCAGTCACATAATAAGTACCCGGACATAAACCGGTTACATTTTGGGTGTTGTATCCTCCTGTCCATGAATATGATACGGGGGTCGTTCCTCCTATAAACATAGCATTTGCTGTACCATTACAAAAACCGTAGCAAGTTGCATCTGTATGTGAATCAACACGAGCCGTAAATTCAGCTGGTTCTGTAATTGTAATTGTTTCACTTGTTTGACAGCCATTAGCATCTGTAATAGAAACGGTATATGTTCCTTCTGCAAGATTAATGGCATGTGCAGAGGTTTGATTCAGAGGATCATCCCACTGAATTGTATTTGCAGGAGTTGAGCTCGTGAAAGATACGATAACCTCGCCTGAGTTTTCACCAAAGCAAGCTACATTAGTTATGTTAATATTATCAATAATAGGTGCAGAAATATCATTTAAATCAATCGTTTGCATTGTAGAGCATCCATTGTCATCAGTAACCGAAACGGTGTAATTTCCATTCGGAATATTGGAAAGAACCGCTGAATTACCGCCCGGCGGTGATTGCCAGTTATAAATGTATGGAGCAGTTCCACCCATGGCGCCAACAGTAATGGATCCATCATTATTTCCACAATGTGGCATTACTGTATCCTGCACAACAATATCAAGAATTGCCGGAGTAGTCAAACTTGCACTGCTCACATTTTCGCAGCCATTATTGTCTGTAACAGTGAGGATATATAATCCTGTACACAAATTATCATTGACATTAGATGCAGACGTGTTTGACCAATTGAAAGTATAACTCGGAGTTCCACCTGTTACTACTGCTTCAATTTCACCATCGCAATAATTATAACAAGTTTCATCAGTTACTAAGAAATTCACATTGATTTCTGCGGGTTGGATTAGATTTATACAAGTATCTATCTGGCAACCATTATCATCAGTTACAGTGACACAATGTGTTCCGGCGGGGAGGTTTGTCGCCGTTGCTCCGGCAGCACCACTATCCCATGAATATGAAATTGGAGCTGTGCCACCGACGACAGAAACTGTGACTAAACCATTTGCTAATCCAAAGCAAGTCGGGTTATTATTCACTGTTGTACTGAATGCGAGTTGTGAAGGCTCCGGAATATTTACTGTGTTATTTGTTGTACATCCATTGTCATCTGTAATTGTCACACCATAAGTTCCAAAGCAAAGATTAACCGCAGTTTGACTGGTTTGATTATTAATATCACTCCATTCAAAAGTATATGGAGGATTTCCTCCTGATGGGTTTACAATTGCTTCTCCATCACATGAACCATTACAATTTGCCATCAAGCTCGTAGTTGGAGCAGAGATAAATGAAGGTTCTGTTAAGATATAATCCCGCGTAATGAAACATCCATTGGCATCAGTAATTACAACAGTATAAGATCCTTCACAAAGGTTTGTTTGGTCTTCTGTCGAGGCTAATGTTCCAGGACCAGCCCAGGTATAAGTATAAGGAGGCGTTCCATCATAAGTTGTCATCTGAATTTCACCATCACAGGCATTATGACAAGTTGGGTTTGAAGTAACGGGACTCACGCCCAATTGTGCAGGTTCAATAACAGTTGTATTTGTTGTTGTAATGCAACCGGTTGACATATCTGTAACAATAACAGAATAGGTTCCGGCACATAAGTTTGTTGCTGTCGGGTTTGTTTGCATAGGAGCTGTACTCCACTGATAATCAAATGGACCGGTTCCTCCAATTACAGTCACAGTTGCCTGACCATTACATGTTCCTTCACAAGTTGCATTTGCTGTTGTTGTAATATTTAGCGTTGGTCCGGAAATATCATTCACAGCAAAAGTACGAATTGCCTGACATCCTTTATTATCAGTTACAGTAACGGTATATGTTCCGGCAGGAATATTTACCAAATCTTCAGTATGTGGTCCGTAATCCCAATCAATTATCATAGCACCAGTAGAACCACCTGTTATCGTAAGATCTATTGACCCATTAGATTGTCCACAATCGGAATCTGTGATATCTGCATCAAGCACGATCTGATCATTTTCCGTAATTGTGACATTGTCCATTGCAGTACAGCCGTTATCATCTGTCACAACAACCTCATAATCTCCGGCACACAAGCTGATAGCCATTTGAGAGTTTTGGAAATCATCCCAAAGATAAGTATATGGTGCTGTTCCTCCAGAAGGGGTTGCTAACGCAGAGCCGGTACACGTTCCAAAACAATTAATTACCGGGGCGTTTGCATTTACAGTAAATGATGATGGCTCATTGATTACAGCACTTGCATCTAAAGTACACCCGAACATATCTGTCACAGTAACCGTATGAGTTCCTGGACCAAGATTAATTGCTGTGGCAGTATTTTGAGTTGGGGTTGTTCCCCATTCAATTGTAAAAGGAGGAGCCCCACCACCGATTGATACGGTTGCAGTTCCATCATTATCACCAAAACATGAAACGTCAGTAGTATTTGAAATTGAAACCGTTGCTCCCGGCTCATTATTAATTGTCACACTACCGTTTACAACACAGCCATTATCATCAGTAACCTGAACAGAATATGGCGATCCGACTGCTGACAAACCGGTATTGTTCGAATTTGTAGGCTGTGTTCCACCGCTCCAAAGATAAGTATAAGGCGAAGTTCCGCCTGATGGGACAACTGAAGCCGTTCCATCATTTTGATTACAGTGAGAATTTGTTGAGCTTAACAACAAACTAATTGCAGCAGGCTGATCAATTATAACAGGAGCAGTTGCCGTACAGGCATTTGCATCTGTCACTGTAACGACATAAGTTCCAGGACAAAACCCTGTGTTTGCGGGCTGATTTGGAGTTGCGCCATTACCAATACCCCAATCATAAGTTAAAGCACCAGTTCCTCCAACACCACTTGCCGTGGCAGTTCCATCGCAGAGTCCGTTACAAGACACATCCTGAGAAGATGTAATACTTGCATTTAACACAGGCGCTGTATTAATATTAAAGTTTGTCACAGCAGAACATCCCCAAGTATCAGTAACTGTTACCGTATATGACTGAGGAGACAGATTAGCCAATGTATGAGAGGTTGCTGCCGTTGTCTGATTAACACCATGCGACCATGCATAAGTAAAGTTAGGGTCACCACTTAATACATTAATGGTAGCTGATCCATCATTTGAGTATGAGCAAAGTGTTTGACTATGTGTTTCATTAATTGCAACTCCACCAACATCCATGATACTACCGGTAAACTGAGCTGTACAGCCATTATCATCAGTAACAGTAACAATATAAGTTCCTGCCGGTAAGTTACTTGCAGTTTGTGTAAATTGGGCTGGCACACAGTTCCATTGGTATGTATAGTCAATGGCAACAGTTCCTCCGGATGGATTCACAGTAATATCGCCATCTGACTGCCCACAATGTGCATTATTTGCTGCCATAGTTGCAGTAATATTCGTGGGTTGATTTATTGTGACAGTTTCTGTCACAATACAAGCTCCTTCAGTCACTGAAACAGTATGGGTACCAGCACATAATCCGGTAACAGCAAAATTTGTTGGATTTGTTCCACTACTCCACTGATAGGAGAATGGTCCTGCACCAACAGCAGTTGCAGTTGCTTGACCATCACATGATCCAGCACATTGAGCATCCTGATCAACACTAGTTGTTACGGTAAAGGGAGCACCAGTATCATTAATAATAATATTATTAATTTGTGTGCAGTTATTATCATCAGTAACAGTTACCGTATAGTTTCCTGCTGGGATGCTATTAATTGTATTTGCAGTACCACCATTAGACCAATCATAATCATAAGGGGAGGTGCCACCTACAACATTAACTGATGCAGAGCCATTTGAGAGGCTGCAATTTGCATCAACTCCACTCATATTCAGTACCATTGAAGGAGGATCAGTAATATTAAAATTTTCAACGACAAAACAAGCAAGATTTGAAGCGTCAGAAACAGTAACGTTAAAGGATCCTGCACATAATCCACCTGTTGTTTGATTGTTAGGCGTTGATCCTGAAGAATACGTATAGTTAAAAGTCGGAGGTCCGGTAGCATTTACAGTTGCCGTTGCATCACAATCTCCCGGACAAGAAGGTTGTGTTGTAACAACATTTGCATTTGGCGTAACTCCGTTTGGATCAATGGTAAAGTTTTCTGTTGCAATACAGCCATTGGCATCAACAACATCGACGGAATAGTTCCCTACACAAAGCGAAGTTTCTGTATTTGTTGTATTTCCACTTGATGACCAGTTATAATTGATAAATCCTGCAGCAGCAATTGCAGTTCCATCACAGTTTCCACAATTATCATCAGTAGTAACTACGTTCGGTACAGGTAAAGGATAAACTGTCACATTTAAATTGTATGAATCATTACATCCGCCAGCGGAGATATTTAAAGTCACATTGTGAGATCCCGCACTAGAAAAGGTAACTCCCGTTGGGTTTTCAGCAGTAGAAGAGGCCGGAGTTCCGTTTGTAAATATCCAATTATAGGTTTCTCCTGCCACAACCGCTCCAGTATGCGTAAAATCAAATGATTGTGAATTAACACACTGATTTCCGTTATAGGTAAATGTTGCATCCGGATTAACAGCAGATGCCAGGTTTACGGTTGATGTATTAAAACAGCCATTATCATCAGTAACAGTAATGGTATAGCTACCATCCGGTAAATTATTAAATGTATGGGATGTTACATTATTTGCCGTTGGCTGTCCAGTACAGGCAATATCATAAGGCGGAAACATTCCCGTGATACCATTAACCGTTATGCTTCCATTGCTATTTCCACACGTTGGCTGAACGACCGAAGTATTAAAACTTATCTGGGGAGGTTCCTGAATATTAAATATCTCAGTATATTCACATCTACCTATGGCATCATCGACCGTAACAACATAAGCTCCGGGTGACAAACCCGTAATTGTTGTCACACCTGTAGCGGTAAAACCTGAAGGACCTGTCCAGTTAATGGTATATGGTGGTGTCGCACCTGAAATACTGTTAATCGCAGCCCAAGCATCGTTTGCACCATAGCAACTACTGTGTGAAAATGAGGGAACTGCAGTGATACCGACAATGGTAAAGTTCACTGAATTTGATGGCGACCAGTTTGAACAAATATCGTCCACACCACCAGCATGAACAGTTAGGGTGTAATTTCCATCGTGTTCTAAATAGTCACTTAATTCGAGGGTCCAGATGTCATCATAATAGGTATCACCATAAGTAGAGTTCAGACCGGCTTCACAAATTTGACTCCACACATCCGAAATATCGTAAGTCCCTTCCGGACCGGTAATTGTGAAGTCTGTTGTTTGTACACTGGTACACCATAGTCTTTCGGAAAATTGCAGCGAAATGCTTGAAGAACCACATTCCGGAGCATAAAGAATACTTTCAATATAAGGACCGGTGTCATCAATAATTTGTGCCGATCCACCAAATGTAA